>Ga0115842_100175_pt2 | contig 23281 bp, 19 predicted proteins | sample InSIn2SAF170_2_FD_83856 | JGI IMG/M metagenome (GOLD analysis project Ga0115842, IMG submission 83856)
AATCTTCCAGAAACTTCTCCTGTGACACTTGCCTCCCTGATTTTGCCCAAGGATGAGTAAGAGATCATCATTCTCCAAATGGAATCAAGAACTATCAGAGAGAGGACACTAATCAAACCCCAAAAGCTGACTCACCCTCCTTTCAAACATCTATATATGGATCCCTCATCCCAGAGATCCAGGAGGCTGGAATTTTGTATCTTGTAAGGAAGTGTTGTTGGTTTCTTGCTGCAACATCATAGTGTTGAGTGATCTAAGATTTTCATGAGGTGAAGAAGGGCTTCTTGCTGAGAGGATGACGCTAGGTCAGAAGAATTGGTTGTGATCCTCCCCTGTAATTTTCTTAATATCAATAAAGTTGTTCAAGTTTTCCTCCATGTCCTTGCATATTTTATGATATATATTTGTATGTGGTCAATATACATTTGATCTTATATTGTGTATGCTAGTAGATCTCTGTTCTCGGATAGTATTGTGCTGATTTGATTCCACAGGTACTCTTTGAAGCTGGGCTGGCGAGGGAGCAAGTGGCGGGAGTCTATCAGAAGAGAGAGGAATCAAAGTGAGGAACCAAGCGCAAGATTGAGGTTGGTCCCTCAATTCTTTTCTTATCTATTTAGTCATAAAGGAATACAAGAATAGCTTTACTCTGTTTGTTTCTAAGGTTGCTACCACCCTTAGTGGGACTAGCAGTTCTGCATAGACACTATTTCTGGTAACAAAATGGTGACTCTGCTGGGGAGCGACTAGATTGTTTGTTAGCCTGTCTTTTTTTCTTTTATAAACTTACAGACGGAGCGTGAAGCTAAGCTAGCTAGCCTTCGAACTGCATTTGTTTTACAAATGAAAAGTAGATCAATGCTGCTTCAGTCAATCTCTAGGTTTTGTTTATGAATTAAACAATCGATCTACAAACAGACTAATTGCCATGAGTGGTAGCTCTAGTAACCTCCTTAGATCCACCTCTGTGTTTTGCATATACTGAACATTGCTTTCTTAGCTTAAATCCCCGAACTGAATTGCAAATTGTGAGTAAAAACTTGTTTGAAGTCTCGTTCTGGTACCATCGCACCCTGCTTTAAAGGCAGTCTGCTTACAGTGCACTTCCCGAGTGCAGTAGGTGTGTTGAAAGCAGAGTTCCCTCTGTGACAGGTGTGCTGGTCAGATAAGGTTAAATCTACCTTAAGGCTTGGGTTTTTCACTCGCTATTTTCAGTCCTATTCTGGAGTTTAGCTGTCTAGGGTCAGTATATCTCTATAAGAACCCCCTTCCTTTACATCTTTCCACCTCCATAGTGCAAAGAATTGTAAGTGTTTTTATGTATTTTGCATCATTTTCAGTTCTCTTTTGCAAGAAAGTAGCATAATCGAGCTGTCGTTCTTTGATCTAAAAGTGTCGTAGCTGTTGTTTTCATCCATAGAAGACAATCCCCTTGCTTTGGTAGTCGATTATACAAGTTATTATTGCATATGATTTGAATTCGTAGTTTTAAAGTGTCGAAAAGCAATTTTTCGTTTCAAAATCACAAAGTGTCTCTCTTACTCTCACTTCATTTTGGAAAGAAATTTGTTGAATACTGTTGCTTTGGGAAATAATTTAGATTTGTGCTTAGCTTTCTTACTATCGCATACATTAAGAAAGCTGAAAAACAATACATGCATGTGCATTTGCATTTAGACTGCTTGTCGTTTTGATTTAGGACAATGCATATAGTGTGTGCTCTATGCTCTATGCTGAAAGAAAATCATCTCTCTTTCCTTAGTAGCTAGGATTTTCATTGCTAAAAGAAGATTAAACAACTGTTTATCATCTTAGACTACATTTTAGGAATTGTACATCTACATTGCGTGGTGAGCCTGAAAGGCAAATTTCATAAGCAAGATCAACTATAAAATAAATTCAATGAATCTAAAAATGATTTGGAACCTAACGCACAACATTTAGAAGTCTAGGCTAGAGACGTGTTCCGACATCGTAAAACGTGGTAACTTTTGCTTTCATTGTTGGTTGGGTGATTCCTCCACTTTGAGACGACAAGTACCAATACGAACTTGTGCTCCCACGTACCATCGAGTATATATTGGGAGACCACAATAGGATTTATCCTTTATCCATAGGAAGCCGTGTCTTCTGCCCTATCAATTACAATGCACTGAACACAACATTCGGGAAGATTGACTGCCGTACCATAAAAAGTATTATGCAGTTTTGTGATTGGTTTGGTAATCGTTTTGTCTAGATTTCCAGAGAAGTCTCTTTCGTTCCTTTTCAGACTCCTTAAAGGAAAAGGTCCATCTGAGCACTTGTCACTTCAGGCTCATTAAAAATCAAAGGTGACTAGAGTCATCTTTTGTTTTTTCTTGACTCTTAAAAATTGAAAAAACAAGTTGTGTCAAAGCGTTTAAAATTTATTTTAAATGGAATAATTATGACCTTTCCTACGTTGATCTTGAGTTGAGGAAAATGGAGTCCACCAACTAAGGGGTTCCCCTTGGAGGAAATCCTAGTCCCTTCTCCTCTTGGGGAGATGTTGGTGCACCCCACATGGCCACATTGTCGCTTCCTGGATTGACGTTTGGCTTGCCCGTATGGATTTTCTCAACTTATGTTGTTCAGAATATCGTAACTCCTGAACAGTCAAGTCAACAACTAAATGATGCCAGAGTCACCCCCCAAGCTTCTACTTCATCTAATTCTTCCTCTCCTCCTTCCTCTTCACTTGATGAAGCTGGTAAAGCCAAAAATCAAGTAACTAAGAAGAAGAAGGAGAAGAAGAAGAAAGAAAAGAAGAAGAAGGAGCCAAAGGTGAAAAGGGGCAACCAAACATCATCTAGTGAAAATCTACACACTGCACTGACCAGGCCTAAATCGCCATGTGTCATTTGTAATGAGACCACTATCATCGAGATTGTCCTTGCATCCCTCAGATCTTAAGGGATTGGTCTCCTCGTTTGCACAACCCAGTGTCATCAACCTCTGATGATCATGTTCAGAATACACCGTCAACTAGTGAAAGCGAAGTCTCTGGAAAAAAAGGGAACCACAGATTTCCTTGTAAATTGTGTGAAGGCGATCACACTGTGCACTATTGTCCCTTCCTAGACGAGGCTAAAAGAGTTTTGGATGACAGTCTGATTTCACCGGTACGGCTTCCACCAGGATATAAGAAAATCTTTCCAAGTCCATCACTAGTTGAAAATTCGGCTAACACGCCATTGTGGTCGGCCAGAACATCTATCGTCAAAGATGAACCCTCTGAATCCATACCAGATGAAAGTCAAAAGGTCGAGATGGCAGTTGACCTGGTATTGCCTTTAGAAGATCCATCTTTAGATGATATAATCACCGAGGAAAATAAGAACGACAATGTTCAAATTCTCTTCGTGAACATAGATTTTGATGAACATAGGGACAGTCTACCTGTTCCTTTACCATAGGAAGGAAGTTCATCAGAGTCATACCCGGCCGTCTATTCGGTCCCACCTCCAAGCAACCTAGTTGTTTCCTTCGACTGGAATCTGCTAGGCAGACACCGTTTACCGGCTAGTGTACCATTTCGAATTATTGTACAAGCATACAAAATGGTCATGTCCGGTACCATCATAGATGAAGGGGCGTCTGTGAGTATCCTTTCCTCAATAGCTTGGGAAGTGCTTGGCTCGCCACCGCTTCTACCTAAGATGAGAAATCTGACAGGCTTCGACAAAGGAACCAGTCAACCATTAGGGATCCTCCCAATGTGCCCATAACATTGAGAAGGGAAACCATTCACATAAACGTAATGGTAGTTCGAGGACCCTTGGATTATAATCTACTCCTTGGACGTGACTATATTTATAGCATGGGAGCCATCGTCTCCTCACTCTTTAGAGTAATGTGTTTTCCGCACGAAGGCAGAGTGGTCAAGCTCGTAGACCAACTGTCATTTCCCGGCTCACACATAGCTAATAGTCAAATACCATCCCTGAATGGTCTTTTCATGCAAGGAATGTCTCATCGAATCCCAGTCTGTCCTCCTGAAGGGCGTGAGTGATTCGGAGGATATGACGGAAACCCAGGGGGCATGCACCCTGGCTTGTTTCGACAAGAAAACCTTGGGTATAGGGTAGGTTTCCACGGAGGATATATGACTGGCTAATGCACCCGTCCTTTTTGGAAAATGAGATTAGACCGGAATAAGGTACCTCTGTTAAGGTAGGCCTTTCCCGATAGAACAAATGTTTTGTATGCAAATTGAGGGGTAACCTGGAAAAGGTAGGCCTTTCCCGATAAAGCAAATGTTTTGTCTGACAAATTGAGGGATAACCTGGAAACTCTACTTCGCTATACCTGGGGGCATGCAAAACTTTTGGCGTGCAAGCGAAGAGTGACCATTTATTTTTTTAGATTTATAGGTCCTCTAACCCTTTAAACTTGTAGGATTGGGTGTTTCCTAGCTTGCATAAAAAAAAGGGATGCGGAGCAAAGCTTCATAAGGTGCAAGCTCCAAAAAAGTGGCATCTTAGATGAGACATCCGTACTTTATGACTGGATTGAGTGGTTTTATCGCGGAATTCAAGCTCGTTAAAAAATAAACATAAGCAATGAGCAAATGTTTTCCCCAAAGTTTAAGCTCATTAAAAAATGAATCAACCTCCAGTAAATAACCATCGTGAATTCTTATTATCAGCTTTTGAAGCCCTTGGTCGTGTTCTCATCATCACCTCCACTCTACATTGGCCGATCGTTCACCTCCATTTGATTGTTTACCCCCTTTGAGGAACAGCTGCGAAAAGTGATACAGTTAGCCATCCTTGTGACACTGTCATGATTTGGAAATTCCAAACCTTACCTAGAATCAGTTGCTATCTGAAATTATCACTCGTTCCTCAAAAACGAGTCTCCTTTAAGCTCTTTTCATCTGACTCGTAAAAAATGAAAAAATTGCTGAGCAATTGGCCTCTCCAGCTTGTTAAAGCGACCGGAAGTGTTATCCCTCCTTTAGATTTTAATCTTTTTGGACCCGAGGGATTATTACACAAAAATATCAAGTGCTTGTCTTGTTCGGCTCATTAAAATTACCAAAAATTCATCCCTTTCGTATTGTTTTATACTTTTTCGGACCTAAGGGATTATATGACAAAAAAGGAACTACTGGAGTTTCCTTTATGTCCCTTTCAGACTCTCTAAAATTGAAAATGACTGAGTTGTCTTTGTTGTTAAACTCGTTAAAAGCTAATAGCGACAAACTTGTCCTCACAGACAAGACCGAGTTTCACTATCGCTAGGCTCGTTAAAACATAGCGATGGGTTTGCCCGAAGGGCAGATTATAGAACAAGCATATGTTATTCTCCTCAAGCTTGACAAAAATAAAGAGATACTGGTCAGCAATGACTGGGGAAAAATTGGGAAGAAAACTTGAAAAGTTCTATTGGTAGCAAGTCGCTCTTGAACATGACACTTTCACTCCTCATCTGAGTCAGGTTGGGTTGTTCCATTCACCAGTCACATCACCATGGTTCCATCACACCATCCATATTTGGGGTTAATGCTACCAATCCATCATGTCAGTGTCACCGATATGTTCAAGAGAAGTCGCTCAGAGAATTCACCTGTGTCTCGCCCACTGCAATACATTCATTCTTCATATTTTCATGACCGCCATCCTAAACCTTGTATCCTCAGATCATTTTCACCTCCATTAAAATCATTTGCTCTGTTCCGTGTAATAGATGTGGGATTCATTCAGGCCCTCCTATGACGGATCGCTTCTTGTCGACATGAGCTCATTATCCAAGAAGTTGGTTTAGGAACAACCCTTCCAGTACTTTGAAGCTTGCATGCCTCAATGGCAAGTTTCTCACTTCCAGCGACAGGTTTACATCAATGGCCTTCGATCGAAAGATTTTGCATGGTGTTCGACGCCAAGTCCCTCTTTCACACCATGTGAATTGTACTGCAGTACCTTGAGGGTCATCATCATTATCAGTGATTCCTCTCATGCCCGTTAACAACTTACATCATTGGCTGGTAATCAGGTAATGCCTTTCCATGTTCGACTCCAGAACATCTCTCACATGGATTGACTTGTACTTCGAGTGAAGATCGAACAAGATTGAAGACCCCAGCTCTAGTTCCATCCATCCGGGCTACGAGATACACTCAGGGAAATAAAGACATCCAGTGTACATCATTGTTGCACAGATAATCATCCAACCTAAGGGATGATGGCTCTACCAGGATCATCAATCTGCACTCAGATGATTGTCTGTCCTATGTAAATGAAAATGAATTTATAAAGCTGAGCATGGGAATTCCCGACTCAGCCAGGAAATGAAAAATATTATGAAGATAATGTGTTGTATTGTATCTTATTACAGGTCACCTTCTAGTTCGAAAAACTTCGGATCCTCATGATAAAGCATTTCACCCGACATCAAAAATTAATTAATGACCTCATGCTTTAGGGGCCAACTGTTATAGACATTTTTGGGCTGCAACCCCAATCCTAAATTTCCATAAACCAAGGGCTCTTAAGTCCCTAAAGGTGTTGTTCCAACCCATAAAAGAATAAGGTCAGCTGATCACATCATCTCCCAGAAGTTCTCCATGAAAAACTACTCAGAACTTGGCAAAACTAGACCATATCACCTGCTCCATGGACAAAGTGCGCTGCATCCCACCTGATTACACACAGAGGGTGCGATTCATGTTGAAAAGCCCTTCTATGCGGTGTGATGGGCGAGAATGGACAAATGGCAGAGGCAGTGTGCGAGGTGGAAGATCATGGAATCTTCCAGAAACTTCTCCTGTGACACTTGCCTCCCTGAATTCGCCCAGGGCTGAGTAAGAGATCCTCATTCTCCAAGTGGAATCCAGAACTATCAGAGAAAGGACACTAATCAAACCCCAGAAGCTGACTCACCCTCCTTTCAAACATCTATATATGGATCCCTCATCCCAGAGATCTAGGAAGCTAGAATTTTGTATCTTGTAAGGAAGTGCTATTGGTTTCTTGCTGCAACATCATAGTGTTGGGTGATCTAAGCTTTTCATGAGGTGAAGAAGGGCTTCTTGCTAAGAGGATGACGCTGGGTCAGAACAATTGGTTGTAATCCTCCCCTTGGTCTTTTCTTGATATCAATAAAGCTATTCAATTTTTCCTCCATGTTCTTACATATTTTATGATATATGTTTGTGTGTGGTCAATATACATCTGATCTTATATTGTTTATGCTAGTAGATCTCTGTTCTCGGATAGTATTGTGCTGCTTTGATTCCACAGGTGCTCTTTAAAGCTGGGCTAACGAGGAAGCAAGTGGCAAGGGTCTATCAGAAGGGAGAAGAATCAAAGTGAGGAACCAAGTGCAAGATTGAGGTTGGTCCCTTCATTCTTCTCTTATCTATTAGTCATAAAGGAATATGAAAGTAGCTTTACTCTGTTTGTTTCTAAGGTTTCTACCACTCTTAGTGGGATTAGCATTTCTGCATAGACACTATTCCCGGTAACAAAATTGCACAATCCATCTGGGCTACCTGCTACTCTCCAGAAATGCGTAGAAAAGCCAAGAAACCTTCCCTTTGGAGACTACACAATGCAGCCTAACATTGGGCTTCATCTCAAAAATTGTGCAATTCTGACTCACAAATAAGGCTTTAGTCAAGAAATTGCACAATGCATGAGGGACAACCAAACTTGCTCAAACTAGAAATTACACAAGTTCTTGCAAACTGTTGCATGCTTGAATCCTAATGAGTCTCTATGATTTCTTATTTATAAAACTAAAGCTACCAACAACAACCTTAAATTTAGGGAGGCTTGGCTCCCAACTCGAGATCAACTTGTATTCAACTATCACTGGCTTGGCTACCAATGACCTCAGTGGCTTGGTTGCTTGTAACTCCAAGTTGATGAGATATGGTGGAGGAATATTCAAGCAAGTAAGGAGTTAAGGAGGGAGATCCAATCTCCTAAAATCCCTCTTTCTTGTCTACCTCAAATTCCTACACTTCAATTAGCCCAAAATTCCAAAATTGCTTCTAATCCTACAATTATTGCATATTAGGCCACATGACATAACATCTCATCTTTACCCTTCTCACTAAGAAAAATATAACAAAACATGTAAATAAATGTGAGAAAAATTGGTTTTAATAAGTTGGAGAGAGGCATTAAGGTCCATACAATGTACCTATTGATGATCCTCATCATCATCACCATACTAAAAGTATTTCTTATCCTTTGAGTAACTTAATCTTGGTCCATGTCTTTCTTTGCTCTTGCGGAGGATAACATATGCTTATTCTATAATCTACCCTTCGGGCAAACCCATCGCTATGTTTTAATGAGCCTAGTGATAGTGAAACTCAGTCTTGTCTGTGAGGACAAGTTTGTCGCTATTAGGTTTTAACGAGTTTAATGACAAAGATAACTCAGTCTTTTTCAATTTTAGAGAGTCTAAAAGGGACATAAAGGAAACTCCAACAAGCCCTTTTTCGTCATATAATCCCTTAGGTCTGAAAAAGTATAAAACAATATGAAAGGGATGAATTTTTAGTAATTTTAACGAGCCGAACAAGACAAGCGCTCGATCTTTTTGTGTAATAATCCCTCGGGTCCAAAAAGATTAAAAATCTAAAGGAGGGATAGCACTTACAGTCGCTTTAACGAGCTGGAGAGGCCGATTGCTCGACAATCTTTTCATATTTTACGAGTCAGATGAAAAGAGCTTAAAGGAGACTCGTTTTTTGAGGAACGAGTGATAATTTCGGATAGAAACTGATTCCAGGTAAGGTTTGGAATTTTCCAATCACGGCAGTGTCACAAGGATGGCTAACCGTATCACTTTTCGCAGCTGTTCCTCAAAAGGGTAAACAATCAAATGGAGGTGAATGATCCGCCAATATAGAGTGGAGGTGATGATGAGAACATGACCAAGACTTCAAAGGCTGATGATAAGGCATTCACGATGGATATTTACTGGAAATTGGTTCATTTTTTATTGAGCTTAAACTATGGGGGAAACATTTTCTCATTGCTTATGTTTATTTTTTAACGAGCTTGAATTCCGCGTTAAAACTGATCGATGCGGGTTTATTTCTTAACGAGATTGAACCCTACGGTAACACTGCTCATGGAGGGTTTATTTTTTAATGAGCTTGAACCCTGTGGTAACACTACTCATGGAGGGTTTATTTTTTAATGAGCTTGAACCCTACGGTAACACTGCTTGTGATAAGTTTGCATGCCCCCAACATAATAACGCAAATCGAGATGCATGCCCCCCAAGCTTCATTGCATTCAACTCAGTGGTTGGAATGAAGGTTTACCTTCGAGACCTTTGAAAGTCTTGACTTGGATTTTACGAGACCATAATCAGAGACTCGATTTGGAAAGGGAGTTGTTTCATTTTTTAATGAGGTTGACACAGTAAAAGAACTATCCTCATGATTCCTTGTTTCATTTTTTAACGAGGTCGACATAAGATAAGAATTGTCCTTGGAATCCACCGTATTTATAGTATTTGATAGAAAATGAAAAACTGAAGGATGATTAAGGTCATTGGAATAGTCTTCATTGTAATCTGGGAGATGGGAATGATGGTGGTAATCTTTCCATGGTGCCTCTCCTAACATCATTGACTGAATGATTCCTTTGTCTATAGAATGTACATGTAACCAAGGATCTGAGGAGGTACCATATTCCTTAGACCTATCTATCCAAACACTCGATGAACATTGATTTGGGTCCCCCCAGGCCAAGAAAATTGATTGCTACAATATTTCTAAAATGGCGGTGATCCATGCTGACAAAATGTTTAGGAGTCTTCCAAATCCATTAGATATAGAAGATTTCATATTGCTGGTTCCACTATGGCCACTTCCGCCAGATTACTCGGAGGTGGTAGGGCAAAAGTACCCATTAAGGCAGGGTCTTCTAGGAGACCTACTCTGATATTTTGAAGCAAATGATTGCTTCCATGGATCATTGGAATGCTTCCCGTAACTTGTGAACTGTTGGGGAGAAATGTTTGTTGGTCGACGATTGTAATTCCTCCTTGAAAGGGAAATGAAATCTTCCTGAAGTAGGTCGACACAACTACGGCCATGGCATATATCTAGGGCCTTCTCAGTAGGATGTTGTAATCGAGGTTTTTGTTGATTACTTCAACATCAATTTCTACTGTTTTTCCCCCTAGTTCAACTTGCAAGTTACTTAAAATCCCGTATGGAGTGTATGATCATCCATCAAATGATTTTAACATTGTTGACGATCCCGACAAGGGTGGTGAGCCTAAATTTTTCAAGCAACTCATCGAAATAATACATGTAGATGCCCCCTCATCAATAATTGTTCGATGAACAATTTTGTTGAGGGCTTTCACTTGAATAAGGAAAGCTAGTTGAGCTGGTAACTGAGGGTCATATCCTTTGTGATTAAAGGATACAAGATTGGAATTCGTTGGGTCAATCCCACCTATTACTGATAATAGATCCTGCTTTTGGGAGAGGCAATTTTGCGATACCTCAAGTGTCGACATAGCAGACGGTGATTGGGCTAGGTCCTCTACTATATTATAATTATGTGCTACTTTGGCACGAGGATTAAATGTCGATTTGTGTACTACCCCCTTTGGTGACTTTATCATTGGTTTAGGAATGATGGGTGGCACAACTTCGGTCAAAGTTGTTTTTGAACTACTAGGTTGTTCATTAGCCTTGTTATTCGACAGCTGTGGATTCCCATAATCTTTAATCCTTGTCAAAATATCATTTTGCTGCTTTGAGATAGACAACATAAGCACTTGGGACGGGGAAGCATTGTCACTAGCAACCAGTTTTGTTCCTAGATTCGGAAACGGGTCTGTCAATACTGCCGAGGTTTTTGAACTCTTGAAGAATTTCTTAAGCTCGGCTTTATGTGGAAAATCGCTCGTCCAATGATCCTCATCACATATAAAGCATGGATGACTTGGTTTCCTATTTCTGGAGGTGTTTGCAAAAGATTTTTCAGGAGACGACTCTTCCTGTTTTTTCTTCTTCCCTTTCTTTTGCTTCCTGCCTCCTGGTTTCTTGGTTTCTTTGCCTTTGTCCATTGAGACAGCATTTACTTCTAAGGCAAGAAGTTCCTCATTTGCATTTTGACTAGAAATCTTACGGGCCTTTTTAGATGCAGCCTTCGTTGATTTCTTGCTTGTCGTGCCTATCACGCCATTGTCGGCATGAGAGTCATTGTTCGATTTAGGAGGAGGAGGAACGGGAAATTCCAGTCTGGGAGCGTCAGGGATTTTATCGTAGAGCGTGCCAGACTAAGTATAAATCAAGTCTAAATATTGTGCACAAGCAATAAATTGCTCTTCAGTGACGACTCCTCCCTTTGCCACATCTTCTGTAGTGGAAGGTAACAATGACTTAATAAACCATTCAGCTAAAAGCTAATCAGTAACGTACGTGTTTACCATTCTACAATGACATCGCCACTCATGAATATGATCGGATATGTGAGTGGCCGACATTTGCTTGAAATTGGTAAGAAGTTCTGTTCCCATTTCGTACCTTATAGGTAACTAAAAATGGGTTAAAAAGGTTGTGGCTAGGGTATTGAAGTTATCAAACGAAGCTCTAAGTAATTCAATATACCATTTTGTTGCTGGACCAGTTAACCTTCTCTGAAAAAGGCGAAGTCTAATTGAATCATCGTTAAGGGTGTTTGATGAACACCACAGATGAAATGTCATCACATGATTCGACAAGTCTTCACTCGGATTTCCATTAAATTTAGGAATATCTGACAGAAGTTTATGCGGAATCACCGACCACCAAGGAGCGTAATCAATTGGATCATTTATCAGCCGGTTTAGATCTGGTAATTCTAGAGTTGCTACAAAGGGCAACTGTTGATTCAGGCTAGGCGAAGCATACCCTGGATAAGATGGAATCACCTGAGCAATGGGTATTTTCATATTATTATAATGTATTTGATGCAGGTAACCTTGATAAGGTTGATGGGCATAACCATTATAGTGTTGTTGTTGATAACTTCTTTGGAAATGCGATTGCCCATTACTTACAAAGACTTGTTGCTTAGGTCCTTGATATGATTGCTAGAATTGCGGTTGTTGAGATTGAACCAACCATGGTTGTTGGACCATTTGCTATTGTCCAATGCTGGACGATTGACCAAGCTGAGGAGTCATAGTACTTGTTTGAGCCTGAGTCTCTCCAGATAAGGAGGTACTAACCTGAGGTTGTGATTGAATCGCTGAGACGAGAGGTTGTTGTATTGCAACCTGAGAAACTTGGGGTTGACATACAACAGGTAGTGCTTGTACTTGCGATGCAGTCACGGTAGCAGGAATAGTGGGAGTATTCGACACAGGATGGACTGGTTGCATTGAATACACAACCCTTGGTTGCTGAGGCAGTATTGGTGCCCAACCACTGCATGTCATTCTAGTTTGACCTGAACTTTGTTGTAAACTCCCATATGGTTGTTCTACGGGAGGGAACAATGAAAAGGCATACTATCCTCCATATGGTGGAAATCCAGTACTTAAAGGGTAGATTGGCCTTTGAAGACACATTGGATCAATTTGTTGAGTTTCAACATAACAAACACCATATGAGAATCCGGATGAAGAAATAGGAACTAACCATGTCGTCGAAACAGTCCCTGAATGGACTCCGTCTTGTTGTTGATAACTTTCTGGGATAGATGGTATACCAGTGAACATCATTGGATTAGTAGCAGGAGGCTCTGCCACTGCTGTGTCAGATGGCACAATCCTAGATGTCGACGGTTGTTCAGACATATCTAGTCTATCCAAAAGATTTCCCAGTGATTCTACAAGAACTTGTGATGAAGGGAGACTAACTTCTAAGACCAATGATGGAACAATGATGTTATTTCAATTAAAATAAATTTTAGATGCTTTGACACAACTTGTTTTTTCAATTTTTAAGAGTTGAGAGAAAACAAAAGATGACTCTAGTCACCTTCGATTTTTAATGAGCCTGAAGTGAGAAGTGCTCAAGTGGACCTTTTCCTTTAAGGAGTTTGAAAAGGAACGAAAGAGACTGCTCTGGAAATCTAGACAGAGGGATTACCAAACCAATCACAAAACTGCAGAATACTTTTTACAGTATGGCAATCAATCTTCCCGAATGCCGTGTTCAGTGCATTGCGATCGATAGGGCGGCAGACATGGCTTCCCATGGATAAAAGATAAAGCCTATTTTGGTCTCCCAATATATACTCGACAGTACGTGGGAGCACAAGTCCGTATTGGCACTTATCGTCTCAAAGTGGAGGAATCACCCAACCAAAAATGAAAGCAATAGTTACCACGTTTTATGACACCAGGACACGTCTCTATCCTAGACTTCTAAATTTTGTGCGTTAAGTTCCAAAGCGTTTTTAGATTCATTGAATTTATTTTATAGTTGATCTTGCTTAATAAATTTGCCTTTCAGGTTCACCGCGTGATGTAGATGTACAATTCCTAAAATGCAGTCTAAGATGATAAACAATCGTTTAATCTTCTTTCAGGAATGAAAATCCTAGCTACAAAGGAAAGAGAGATGATTTTCTTTCAACATAGAGCATAGAACACACACTATATGCACTGTCCTAAATCAAAACGACAAGCAGTCTAAATGCAAATGCACATGCATGTATTGTTTTTCAGCTTTCTTAGTGTATGTGATGATAAGAAAGCTAAGTGAAAATCTGAATTATTTCCAAAGCGACAATACTCAGCAAATTTCTTTTCAAAATGAAGTGAAAGTAAGAGAGACACTTTGCAATTTCGAAATGAAAAATTGCTTTTCGACACTTTAAAAACTATTAATTCAAATCATATGCAATAGTAACTTGTATAATCAACTACCAAGAGCAAGGGAATTGTCTTCTATGGCTGAAAACGACAGCTACGACACTTTCATATCAAAGAACGACAGCTCGATTATGCTACTTTTTTGCAAAAGAGAACTGAAAATGATGCAAAATACATAAAAACACTTACAGTTCTTTGCACTATGGAGGTGGAAAGATGTAAAGGAAGGGGGTTTTTACAGAGATACATTGACCATAGATAGCTAAACTCCAGAATAGGACTGAAAACAGTGAGTGAAAAACCAAAGCCTTAAGGTAAAGTTAATCTTATCTGACCAGCGCACCTGTTACACAGAGAACTCTACTTTCAGCGCACCTATTGCACTCGGGAAGTGCGATGTAAGTAGGTTGCCTTTAAGGCAGGGTGCAATGGTACCAGTACAAGACTTTAAATAAGTTTTTACTCACAATTTGCAACCCACTTCGAGGATTTAAGCTAAGAAAACAATGTTCAGTATATGCAAATCACAGAGGTAGATCTTAGGAGGTTACTAGAGCTACGACTCAGGGCAATTAGTCTATTTGTAGATCGATTGTTTAATTCATAAACAAATCCTAGAGATTGACTGAAGTAGTATTGATCTACTTTGCATTTGTAAAACAAATGCAGTTCGAAGGCTAGCTGGCTTGGCTTTAGGCTCTGTCTGTAAGTTTATAAAAGAAACAACGATAGGCTAACAAACAATCTAGTCGCTCCCTAGCGAAGTCGCCATTTTGTTACTGGGAATAGTTTCTATGCAGAACTGCTAATCCCACTAGGGGTGGTAGCAACCTTAGAAACAAACAGAGTAAAGCTACTTTCATATTCCTTTATGACTAATAGATAAGAGAAGAATGAAGGGACAAACCTCAATCTTGCACTTGGTTCCTCACTTTGATTCTTCTCCCTTCTGATAGACCCTTGCCGCTTGCTTCCTTGTTAGCCCAGCTTCAAAGAGCACCTGTGTAATCAAAGTAGCACAATACTATCCAAGAACAGAGATCTACTAGCATAAACAATATAAGATCAGATGTATATTGACCACACACAAACATATATCATAAAATATGTAAGAACATGGAGGAAAACTTGAATAGCTTTATTGATATCAAGAAAAGAGAAAGGGGAGGATTACAACTAATTGTTCTGACCCAGTGTCATCCTCTCAGCAAGAAGCCCTTCTTCACCTCATGAAAAGCTTAGATCACCCAACACTATGATGTTTCAGCAAGAAACCAACAACACTTCCTTACAAGATACAAAATTCCAGCCTCCTGGATCTTTGGGATGAGGGATCCATATATAGATGTTTGCAAGGAGGGTGAGTCAGCTTCTGGGGTTTGATTAGTGTCCTTTCTCTGATAGTTCTTGATTCTACTTGGAGAATGAGGATATCTTACTCATCCCTGGGCGAATTCAGGGAGGCAAGTGTCACAGGAGAAGTTTCTGGAAGATTCCATGATTTTCCACCTCGCACACTACCTCTGCCATTTGTCCATTCTCACCTATCACACCCCATAGAAGGGCTTTTCAACATGCATCACACCCTCTGTGTGTATTCAGGTGGGATGCAACGCACTTTGTCCGTGGTGCAGGTGAGATGGTCTTGTTTTGCCTAGTTCTGAGTAGTTTTCCATGGAGAACTTCTGGGAGATGATGTGATCAGCTGACCTTGTTCTTTTAGGGGTTGGAACAACACCTTTAGGGACTTAAGATCCCTTGGTTTATGGACATTTAGGATTGGGGCTGCAGTGCCCAAAAATGTCTATAACAAATTTCCAGAGGGAAGGTTGGTTCCCCTCATGGGGGCTTCACTGGGGGAGCAATATCATACCATGTGGGTTCATATTTGGGGATATATATTGAGGAATAAATGACATAATATATTAGGGGATATACAGTGGGTAAAGGGTTTTTATATTGAAAAATATAAAAAATGGAGCTCAAAGTTAATAGTAGAATATAAAGGGGTGTAAAAAATGTTAATGAAAAATGGATACCTACAATATTTAGTGAAAGTAGGGGTTTTTAAAATTGGGAAGCTATATTGGGTTTATATTGGTAGGGGGTTAAATAATGTGATTTTTAGAGGGATTTTCCAATATGTAGCCAAATTAAGGGTATTGTTTAATATGCCACGAACGCACATGATATGTCATAGGTTCACTGAGTGAATCCCCTGTAGCCCCCCTCTAGAATTGCGCAATTTTCCAGGTGAACATGAGAACCAACAAAAGACCAAGTTCCCTAATGTCAGCATATGGGTTAGAGATAAACAAGTCGAAAATCATACGCTGGTAAGCCACTGAAACTTAGTTGAAGCATTTGTACTTAGACAGTGAAAAGCATGTTGCTAAGGATGGTTGGTAGGGAGGCTTTAAAACGAAGCTAAGGTAAAATTTTGGAGGGTGGTTGTAGCTGCTACAATAGTATCATAGTGACATTAAACACTTTAGAAAATATTGTGATAATGCCCTTTACCTCATCTCCCTTATGGGATTGTAATTTGAGGGTTCCATTCATACAACCCAAAAAAATAGATTTATTGTTTGATTACTACATAACCTAAGGTTTCTTGTTGAATAGATCATTGGCTCTAAATTTCTTAGAAGTATCTGTAATTTCCATTTTGAACTCTTGAGTTTTCTATGGTTTAGAATAACTTCGATTCTTAAATTTAGCCATTAGCTATTAATAACTCGATTTTTCCTCCATTCAACTCATATTTTCCATGTATAAATGAATTTGTGCATAAATGAAGAAAAGGGTGTATGTTGTTGCATGATATTTTGATCTACAAGGAGACCTCATCTCATTCGCCTCATCCAAGCCTTCTCCACCTACTCTGACACAGTCCATCAAACCCTAATTCGAATCCTTATTTGGTAAGGAAAGTGGGCATTTTCCTTGAGCAAATCCAACCATCTTGAAGCATTTGACTAAGACTTGGATAGTGTGCACCTCCTCTATGCCTTATTTCACCATCAGAGACCTTTACCACACTTCATTCTACCTTTCCTACCTCCTTATAAGCTTTTGTCTGTTTCCTGTAGTAAAACAGGGCATCCTGTAGTAGAACTAGGACATCCTGTAGTACTACAGGAAACCCTGTAGTAGCTTTTCTTAAGCTCAAATTGAGCAGAAATAGTCGTATGAGCTTAGGTTAGGCCTCCACTTGGCTTCCATACCCTTGAAACTGGTCTAGACCTTTCCCCCCATACATGTCTCCCCTGCTAAAGAGCAAGTTCAAAATTAGCATTTTCATTCACAAAACTAAAAATCCAAAAAAGTACTTTTGTAATTTATAAGTTAACACATGCATGCAATAGTCATAATAGTTCTTAGATAAAATTCCATACTCAGTTAGTCCAAGTTGTCGGATGTTATAAAAAAGGTTAAGTTAGGACTCTTTTGCAAGAAATATGTGTATATTCTTAGTTAGATGATTTCATGTCACTTTATAACACCTTCCAATTCAACACTTTCACTTCCTAGAGTAGGCAACATTCCCTTTTTTCATTAAGGATAATTTTCCCTTTCCCATTTGGTAGTGAGACTCCTTCTAGCCAATAGAAGACTAGTTTGAAAAACCCCAATGGTCTATCACCCAGTTGAAAGGTGACAAGAGTAGACCATTACATCTAATGTGTATACAACACTATCACCTCCAAGTTTGTACGAACCTATTGTAGCAGCTACAACCACCCTCCAGAATTTTTCCTTAGCTTTGTTTTGGAGCTTCCCTACCAAATTTTCATAGCAACATGTCTTGTCTTGTCAAGTACACAAGCTTTAGTGATTTTGTTGCAAAATGATAGCTTACCCATCAAATTTTGTTGTAGGCCCCTCAGAGGCTATTTCACAAGACTTAGTCCAGCTGCACGCTGAGAAACTCCCTTAAGAAATTGCACAATTCTGGAGGGAAACCAACCTTCCCTCCTGAAATTGCAAAATTTTGTTTGGCAACATACTGGACTCTAGAATCACACGAATCTGCCTCTCACTATTCACTGAGAAAATTGTGCAATTCCTCCTAGTAGGGTTGCTCAGTCTAGAAATTGCATAATTCTGGGAAGTAGTCAGCTACTCTACCTAGAAATTGCACAATCTCTCTAGGTAGCAAGCCTAGCTCCCTCCCAGAAATGCACATTTTTTTTCCAGCCAATTGAGTAGACTATTGCATATGCATTTGAGTTGACTGGTTCCCTCTGAAACTAAGGAAAATTGATTTGCATGCATGGGCTACTCCTTCCAGTGCAGCTTGCAAAGGCATCCCTTGTTTCAGAGATCTATTTTTAGCAGTTATAGGTTACATGAAAGGATCATTTCAGAAACCTCCCACAAAGTGTTTCTTTCCATATATTTGTGGCATGAGCGTCGCAACATCGATTTTATAGAAACTCGTCAGCTGGACACTACATAGCTCATTCCTCACATCGATCTGGCAGCTCTGATATCCCACATTGCATCTAGGAGTTATCGACACATTCAGCTCAACTATTTTGGGGTAAGCTTGCTTTTCATGTCCTACACTATGTTTCTAACGCTTTTTGTGTTTCGTTTCGTATGAAAGTTGTATGCTTGATTTTAGTGAGTGCTTGCTGATGTTTTGATACGTACTAGCTTGTACTAGCACCATTTCATCTTTCATTTTCATCACACTGTTGTCACATGCATGACATTGTTTTGCACAGATGATCTCTGTTGCAGAGACTCACTTCACACACATGCATGCTTTCCCGTTTTCCGAATCAGCGTCTAGCTAGGCATTGACCTCCACGCTTGCATTACACAAGTATTGGAGGCAGTGTCTTGCTGGCCCCATAAAATGTGCAATGCAGTTTTCTGGTTGCATATCACTACTGACTGAAATTGAGAATTGTGCAGTTTCAGTCCTCAGTAGGCTAGGCTAGACTGTGCATTATGTGGTTCTAGCAGTCAGTTTCCTGAACTTCTAGCCTCTTGACAGCTTGGACCGTGCCTTGCACAATTTTGGTAGTCAGTTTCCTGACCTTCTAGCAGAAATTGCGCAACCTTCATGACCAATCATAGAGTTATGCTGTAAGGCAGTTCTCAAGTTTGTTTTGGTTTTTGATTAAGAGATTGCTTTCCATGAGTGTTTTGATGTCCACAAGTATCGCAGGTGTTCATCTCCCTCTCAGTAGCACAAGTACAATGGCCTTCAGGAGAGCAGAGTCAAAGGATATTGTTGAGAGCACAACGTAGGTGGCAACCAAGCAAGTGTCTATGAGCTTTCATACCTATGAAGACATCAAGTTGTTCATAGACAAGGACATAAAGATAAGATGGCACCAACATCACAATGATTAGCATCACAATAAGCAACACCATCAGTAGTAGCAGAAGGCAGCACACTCGCATGTGATGAATGCAAGAGGAAGGCTGTTGACAACACAAAGGTGGAACAAAGTTGCAAACTCGAGAAGATCCACTTTTGATGAAAGCAACTTTGGAGAATGAGGCTATGAGTTGACGGCATGACAAGAAGATCATGCGAGAGCATAGAAAAGAATAGAGAAGGAGAAGAAGCAACTCAAATAAGATCAGGAGCTGCATAGATGAGATAATGATTTGCATTAGGAATAGGTACACTAGCGGGCACAACATGCACTCATGGATGAAATTGCGCCCATATGAGTTATAGATCCATCTAAGTAGTTGGCATGGAGCAGACACGGTGATTAGTGTTGTTGATTTCATGCAAGGGAATTCAACAAAATGCATTCCATTGTGTGCATGCACGCAATCTAACCCATTTGTCACACTTACTTAGGCAAAGACAAGAAGCAAGTCCAACTGGAGCTGAACATGCAGTTGACAGTTGATGTGCATGACCAACAGCACATACTGGAAGATCAACATGGACACTATGTAGTAGTGTGTTACCAGTTCGGTCGCACCCAAGAAGACCATGCACATGTTATTAGATGAGTTGGATGGAGGAGACACACTAATTCATCGAGATGCAATGGAGGCAAGAGTTCACTTTAGTAAGATGTCACCATGGAGTGCATGCACACCATCGCCACCTTCACCATCACAAGCATGTCAAAGAGTTGGTCCCATCACAATGAACTGTGTGTCAGTGATGTCTTACATGGCTTGCTCAAGCCATTTTGTCTCACATGGTCACATGTGCATTGTAATGTAACATCTTGTCAAGTGGAAGTGCAAGTGTCGATAGTTGGATGTAACAGTCATAGAGTAGATGAAGATTCATGAGGGTAGGTGAACTGTCACAAAGGGGAATGTCAAGGGTCACCCCACCCTTTGCTATAAATAGAATCTCATAAATCATTTTAAAGGATTCTGGTCAGGCAAGCTTGTGATAGGGATATCTTAGAAAGATCTTGGAGATTATTGTAATGAGCCTTGGCTTCACCACTACGCAGAGCTAGTATATCTCTTTGGAGGAGAAGGTGATTGTGGATGTAACGTTCCATTATTGGAACTAGTGATTGGACATGGATGTATTGTATGACTTGAACTTACACTTCTTAATATCACAAGAGCCATCATGTTTTATGCATATGTTGTATTGTATTTCAGCTATCTATTTACTCTAAATGATATATGTATATGTTTTCTAATGCACACATGTATAGCTATTTATGTGTATGTATGTATGAATCTTTCTGAAACATGTTGTTGGCTTAACCATCACTTTGGATTGCTGGCTAACTTTCCTTCCATGTTGTAATGCATCTTGAGTTGTGTGTTCCCTTCTTAACTCCATGCTATCACAGGTTTCCAAGGGGAATACTCATCTCAATCCCCATGTGTTAGAGCCTCTCATGTAGCTTCCTTGGCTTGCTGTAGCTGTCACACCCTTGCAACCAACACAGACATCTTACTTGCCTCTGTGCAAAATCATGGTCAAGGCATTACCGTACGACCCACTGCTAGGACTCCTACACCAAATAGTTTAAGGTCTAATTGGGACTTCTTACTGGGGAGATCCCCTTACATGTTGGCAGGTCCAGCACCATCAACATTTTGGCACTAGAAGGAGGGCTACAAGACAACCTGAGTCCTCACATTGGCTTTGAATATCTACATATCTATCATGACTAACTACAGAGTTTCTCTTCTGGAGTGTATGTCTTATGGAAACGAATTCACTATCTCGGAAAAGCTCTCAGATAACTTGTCACATAAAACATTTGATAGTGGAGGACACATAGCCTTGGTTAGGCACGCGGTTGTTGTTATAGGCTCATGTGAGAGACATTGAATCTTTGAAGAGTACATGACCTGCATGATGTTCATCTACATGCTTCAAGGGCACCACATGCACCGTGTGTGCCACGTTGCCCGAAAAATCTATTCATTCTCTTGCTCATCTGGTCACAGAGATAGATTGTCCTTTCAATCACTTTAACCATAAACAACTCAATCAAGAAATTTTGAAATTACAAAAAGCACTTGATGAATCCATTGATCAGCTTTACAAACGCTTTTGTAATCTTGCATACCAATTTCCCAAAGATGTAATAGATTGGGAATTTCTTTATGGAAGATTTTAGAATCTTATTCGCATATCTAAACCCCACTCATCACACTTCTATGATGGAGCTGCACAACTACAGGCAGGCATAGTTGGTGTCACAAGTGACTGCCCATGTTCACCTCATCAAACAGCTCCACCACCATGGAGTGATGTGGGATATCATGCACAGACATCCATTGAACTGTCACATCCTCCCACCCCACTTGCTCTTGATATCTGCGTAGATTTGGCTTGCAAGCCTATTGGTTGTCATGTGGATTCATTCCCTCAACCTCCATCCCCATGTTCTGTTGATCTTCTAGATTGTATTATCTTGTGTTTTCCGATTCCTGACTCCTCACCTGTTGTGAATGAGGATCAATTTGTCGACTGAGTTAGTGTTATGTAACCAACCTGTGCCATCATTCATGATGAGTGTGTGCGGGAATCTAAAGAAAAACCCACGGTGAAGGATGAATTCCTTCTAGCCGCATCTCATCTTCTTTATCCTGACATCCCTTGTGATTCTTCCACTGCTAATTTCCCCTGTGAAAACCCATTTTTGGATGTTTTTACTTCCGATCATTCACTAGACATGTCAGATGTCAGTCTGTCATCACAGTGTGGAGAGGACACATCTTCCTCCAAAACTCCATCCATTCTATCATCTATCATTTTTGAAAACACAGAGGGTGAACATCTTTGCTTCTTAGCTACCCCTCTGCCTGATTCATCAAATCATGAGGATGCCAAAAAATATCCTGAATTTTCTGATCTTGGTTGACATGATATCTCTACTTCTTCATATGATCACAATGTTGATTCAATTGTTGTTAATCTGTCTAAGACACTGGTTTACGATGATCTACCTATCAACAAAGTCGAAACCCTGCAGACCGTTGAGGCACTTCATCTCGAGTTGATGGTTATGTCAGACCCTCGATGTCCTGAGGTTGGTTTCACTTCCGGTCAGGAAATTGTTGAAACACTCAAGGCTCCTCACCACTCTCTGTTTTGCATTAAATATCAACCAAACACCCAGATTTCGCGTCCTCCACTCAAACTACACAATCCCATCGCTCATGCATTAGAGGAATCTTACACAGCAAGCACACATGCACAACATAAGTGGTCTACCTTTCTCACATTTTCTTACATGTCATAGTAAAAATAATGCATAAGCTCAACATCTACATGTAGTGTAGCACAACATCATGGCGGCTCCACAGAGTGCATGTCATGTGCTTTCACTCATCTTTGTTCTGTTTTTTCTTGTAAACTTGGAGTGTGTCTGTCTTCATCGTTATATCTTTCATTCTTGCTATTTTGCACAACTACGATGTTCGCAAACCATGCCTTCACCAACATGGGTCAGCCAACATGCCGGTGGCTGCATTGGAAGTATCACTTCTTGTGAGACGACCCATGCACTGTTAGATCAGGAGTAGGAGTAGTGTTTTCTTTTGAGTTGTTTTCTTGCATGCATGTTTGCTTCTTTGTTTGTGTGGTTCTTTTATTGCTTGTTTGTTTTCTTACTCACTTTGCTTCCTCATTTTCTTATTCTTCTTGCTTTTCTTTTTGGTTTGTTTTCTTGTTATTTCTTGTTGGTTAGTTTCGCATGGTCTGTGTGCGACTCTTGAAACAATCTAGGTAAAGTACAAGAGGACTTGTACAACTATCAACATTTGGTTATCTTTTGTTTGCTTTCTTATGTAAGAACTTGTTGTGTTTAGTCCATGATACATTAATGGAAAATACATACTATTCGAAGTGAACCTTGGTGAAAACACAATGCTTGTATGCTAACTAGTATCACCTAATCTAATCATTTGTTTTTGGGTTAATACTTGTTAGCTCAGTCAAGTAGAGTAAGGTGAGGGGGAAAACCTTAACAAGCACATCAGAGGTATACATAAA
>Ga0115842_100181_pt1 | contig 23066 bp, 20 predicted proteins | sample InSIn2SAF170_2_FD_83856 | JGI IMG/M metagenome (GOLD analysis project Ga0115842, IMG submission 83856)
CAACGAATGCGTCAAAGTATACAAATGGGCCCACAAAAACGCAGATTCGATCGGGGGCAACGCCAACAAAATGTTTACCATTGGTGGTTCAGCTGGTGGTGCATTGGCTCTCCAGATTTGCAACGCTGTGGTCAAAGACTCTTCACTGAAGAGCAGCATCAAAGGGGTTGCTGCTATGGTGCCAATGGCAGTCCATCCTGACAATGTCCCGGCGAAGTACAAGTCGCAATACAAAGCTTATGAGGAGAACGCAAAGGGCGTTCCGGTCATCGACAAGAACAGCATGGAAATATTCATCAACCACCTTGGCACAGATCAGTCAGACAAGAGTGCTTGGGTACTGCTTGACACGGAGAACCACAAGAACTTTCCTCCAGTATATCTCACATCGTGCCAGTTTGACCCGTTGAGGGATGACGCATATGTAATGGAGGCGGCACTGAAGGAGGCTGGTGTACCGACGAAGCTCGAGTTCTACAAAGGGATGCCGCATTACTTTTGGATCTTTCCCGGTATTCCTGAAGCTGAGGGCTACATTGGGCAGCTGTTAGGAGGGATCAGCTGGTTCCTATCTCAATAGACCTGAAATGTCTCGGATGACAACGAGAGACAATGTATGATAGTGATGCATTTGTTGCCCACGGGAACACTACAGTAAGAGTTTCTTCCATTATGTTTTCAGTGGTGTAATTTCTGTCTCGTACATCTCCTTTATTGCTAAAGCATACCCACGTACCTAATCTCAATACTAAGCCATTATACATCGAGGCTCAAAACGAAACTATGCGGTTGACCTCGCAGAGATATTTGGACTGTATGTCGTGCAATAATTGTGCTTAAGTAGATTGTCGTTGAAAGCAATGCCTTAAGTCCATAATGCATTCTGTTTCGTAAGAGAAGTGACTTGCCGGCGGCAGACCCCTCTAAATTTATTTCCTACATTCACATCAATTCTTGCTTGAAGCATGTCCACCACAACTACCAGGCATAATGACTCGACTACTCAAGAACTCGATCTTGCCGGTCTGCAAGGCACCTCGGCGAAACGAGGAAGTGCCCTTTCAAGCAAGTTAACGAGTGTGCTCTCTTCATCCTACGCGGACTCTGAGATTCGCGATGCCCTGCGGCTATTTGACGCTCGATACCATGGTGGAACAGATGAGGACCTAGATTTGAAATATGAAGCCCAGAAGGAGGTTATCGAGGCGAATGCCCGTATCGTCGAAGATTTCTCACACGTCGCAAGGGTATTGTTCTTGATGGTGGTGCTAAATACAGATCACTGACCGTCCACAGCAACTGAATCGAGTTGGAACACTGATAGCCACACTCAATCAGACATGCAACGACATTCGAGAGCATGTCCGTGCTGCAAAGCAGGAGACAACCCCCATGCTGGAGGAAGCATCAGCACTGCTAGCACATAAGCAAGAAACAGAAATGAAACAGAAACTCCTCGATTCTTTCTGCAAGCACTTCTTGATCTCTGATGAGGACCTCACCATGCTTACGAGCTCGGCCGAACCTATCAACGAACACTACTTCGAGGTGCTGTCGCGTGTCAAACAAATACACAAAGACTGCGAGCTCCTGCTGGGCTACGAGAATCAAAGACTGGGTTTAGAGCTGATGGAACAGACGACGCGGAATCTAGATGCGGGATACAAGAAGTTATATAACTGGACACAACGTGAATTCAAGGGACTCGATCTCGAAGATCCTCACATCAGTGGCTCAATTCGTCGGTCGCTGCGAGCACTCTCAGAACGACCAGCACTTTTCCAAAACTGTCTCGACTCATTTGCCGAAGCGAGACAGTCAACAGTCTTCGAGGCCTTCCAGAAAGCTCTCACTGATTCAAATATGGGCGCAACTCGAGCAATCAATTTTTCAACGCACGATCCACTTCGGTACATGGGTGATATGCTCGCCTGGGTTCATTCTGCCACTGTTTCCGAGGTCGAAGCTCTAGAAGGACTTTTCATCTCCGATGCCGACGAGATAGCTCGTGGTCTTCATTCAGGCAAGAATGCAGATCCTTGGGCCCGACTCTCTGTGAACGGCACACAAAACGAAGCTGATGACGACCAGAAAGCGACCTTCGATGGACATGCAGCGCTCAACTCGCTCATCTCGCGGAACATGGCTTCGGTCGCGCATACCCTTACGCAGCGCATCAGTGTTATAATCCGCAATTTCTCGGATCCGGTCGAAATTTACAAAGCTTACAACCTTCTTTCTTTCTACCACGATATGTTTCTAAGACTTATCCGCAATCCTGGTACAACTGCTGTTAACACAGATAGCTCGGACAACGGTCTCCTAGACACCCTAACAAGTCTACAATCGTCCACATTCAAACACTTTGAAACGGCAGCCCTCGAAAAGCTTCATGCAACCATCGACGAGGCACCATCCCGCGATCTCACTCCTCCATCCGCGCTATCAGAAGCTCTTGCTCAGTTCACTCAGATCATACAGACACGCGGTCCAACCCTCAGCCTTCCAGAATTCACGAAGTTATACACTACCTTCCTCGCACCGGTCTTGACTTCCTGCGCTGACCTTGCGGATCTCGCCGGTGAACAACCCGATGCTACAGCCATGACGAAAACGATATACAAGCTCAACTACACGTCCCTTGTCCGCAATGTACTAGAAACCCTAGTAGACGGCACAGGCACGGGATCCAGCTCAGCAAGACAAAAGGTTCCGACAGCACAACAGCCCCTTCAGTCCGCCGAGACCGAGATCCTCGGCCTCCAAGAATCCCTCTCCAACCACCTGAGCGAAACCTTTCTCGAAACATCCGGCTGGCACAATCTACAAACCCTCCTTCACGAGCCTCTTTCCACTTCATCCTCAACCGCCCGCAAAAAACACCTTCTCGCGCCCCTCGACCTGTCCACCACTACCACCAACGAAAGCACAGATTCAAAACTCGAAATCCTAGCCCACCAACTCGACACCTTCCTCGCCTCCGCACTCATGGACGCCCAAGACGATCTATCAAACCTTATCGACAAGACGCTCGCGAAGAAAGTGCTCAATGAAGCTGTGCACACATTCGTCAGCATGTTCACACAGGCTGTAGACATGCTGGAAGAGATCGATGAGGAGGTTGAGCGGGAAAGACTGAGACGGGGTATGAAGCTGGGCGGGAAACATAGTGGTGCGGATGGAGACGGAGATGGAGATGGACATAAAGACGACGATGAGGATGAGGATGAGGATGATGAGAATGTGCCAATGCTACGGGACGTGTATCCACGGACTGTAGAGGAGGTGCAAGCGCTGCTCTCGTGATTCAGACACCAAGCCTGACTAGACTAGTTAGATGAGACGAGAGTGCTGCAGTCGCTATTTGAGATAGTGGATAGTGGATACTTCTACATATATCTGTTCGTTTGCTAAATTACACAAATCCTCAATTAAACAGCCATGCGCCCGCCACAGATCTGCACCACCTTCTAGTCTTACTAAATGAGGCATATGAAACTGAAGGACGGAGAAAAATACCAGTTGTTATGGTTGTGGTTACATGTACTCACCAAAATTAGTCGATTTTCGCCAGGTGGTGAATCTCGCGAAGTGGTCGGAGACAGGAGTGTGTTGTGGTAGAAAGATATTACAATTTCAATTCAAAATGGAAGGGTAGCATAATTTCAAACCGCGTGTCATCAGTACTATCTATCTATCACATTGCATCCTGAACGTCTTCTCTGCACTATTACTACGACTATTAACTATTACCACTGCCCACGTCCGTCTACCATCCATCTATCCCAACCCATCCTCTGGTCTCTGTGTGCGTGATATGCGCGTCTACGTACCGCCAACGCCTAATTATTAGTGTCAAGACACTGATACGATCGGACGACCATCTTGCCCATTTCCTCAGGAGCGAAGTAGTGGGCCCCAGGATAGACGGGCCACAACTTGTCGTTCTCCTTTTTGCAATTGTTGTCCAAGTAGAACGTGCACCCGGTCCATTCGTTGGGGGATGTCATCTAGAGAACGTGGTGTTAGTACATGAGTTTCAAAAGGGAAAGGGCATGGGGTTTGACGAACCTGGAAGCTGCTGCCAGCGTCGCCTTTAGCATTAGAGTCGGGGACGAGGTAACATGTGCCGTAATTGAATGACTGGGTTACGCAGGGGCCGACGAGGTTGTTTCCGTTGCAGAACTCGAATGTGCCGCCGTATTTGGAGGTGGCGGCGGAGGTGGCGAGCGGAGTTGCGAGGAGGAGGGAGAGGAGGATGGGGATTGGGAGGATAGTGGTGAGCATGTTTGTGTTTAGTTGGTTGGTAGTTTGGGTGAGGGGTTGAAGGAGAGTGGTTCTGGTGTCAGTGGTGAGAAGGAAGGGTTGAGGTGATTTGATTGACGGATGGTGAGGGTTGATGGAATGGGCAAAGGAAGAATTTATGATCATCTCGAGGATTGAACAATCCAAAATTAGAACAACAAGTACATATCAAAGGTTGCGGATTGTACTGGAGTGACAAAGGATACTCGTTTGAACTTTTGTTCTGCAACCTTGTCACCTTGAGGATGATGAGGCGAATGCGGCATGGATAGTTTAGCATAGCAAGAAACAAACTGAAGCGTTGAATGAGTAGATACCTAGACTCTGTGTACTCCTACCCGTGTTTATGAGCGACAAACCGAGTGAGTTGAAGAAGCACTGCTCGATTGCTTCCAACATGGACGATTCCGAGACTTTCAGACACTTTGTAAACAGCCCGGGTTAAGTCAACAAAGAACATCCAATCCAGGGTCATGATGAGAAGAGATTCAGAGCAGATTGCCGAGCCCAGCTACAGAGGTCTGTGCTCAGTTGTACTCTTTGTGCAGCTCTTTTTAGCTACGGCACGTCAATCCCGAGTGGTGGACTCAATCAAAGGTTCGTTGTTTGACAGTCAACCTGATATCAGTCTATGACAAAGGATGTTGAGAAGAATTAAGTAACACTCACTGCCTACGGGGCAACGCGTGTAAATTCGAGGCGGCGCAATATGATGAGGAGGAGGAGATGAGGAGGAGGATGAGGATGTGCCGATGTCACGGGATATATATCCGCGGACTGTGGAGGAGGTGCAGGCGCGGCTTTCGTGATTCCACAAGAGCAAACTAGAACAGAACAGATGAGATGAGGTTAGAGGGCTGTAATTGCTATTTGAGAAATAGCTTGAATAGTACTACAGATATTCATTTGTTTGGTTGCTAATTTTACAATCCTCGATTAAACACTATAGACGTGCCTGCCTAGGTTCGCATCGCGGCGCAGGCTCTCTAACTTAAGAATACGGTGTTGCACACACATAACAACCGAGCCCAAGCTCTCTGTCATCACCTCAAGCTCTTTAAGAACAGGAGACACCACCGAAACGTGAGCTCAATCATTCTTCCTTACTCACTTCTGGTCCGCCTACTCATCGATCACTCTCTTGAGCATCTGTCGGTAAGAGATGTGGCTGTCCGGTGATATACTATCTGGTCGACGAGTTCTCTGTAGTAGACAAATTTCCATTACTGTATCATTTGAATAAGGATAGTTCATCCCATGAATTCGAGATGGCTTGGGCTGTTGTCTGCCATGGAAAGTTCTCACATTCATCGCGAGCTGCTGTTGCTCACAACGTTATGGAATAGAAGTGTAATGTAATCCAGACGGTTTCAATTCTTTTGTGACGAATAAGGCGGAGTTCGAATGAAGACATGAACCCAAAACCGTTCGGGAGGGTTGTATGGTGCTGACGAAGGAGACTTCTAGACCGGCGTGACAGCTGGTTTAGCAGCAAGAGCCATTTGTTCCCGCTGCTTCTTCTCAAGCTCTCTTTGAGCTCGTTCGGCTTTTGTGATCCTCGGCTTTCGCGTCACACCACCTCCTCTAGATGTAGCTGTGCCTCCTCTGGTGGCGGTTTCTCCAGAACCAATTGGTGTCGTATTTGCTGCGGTCACAGCGGCGCCGCGACCACCCCGTGAGCCAGGTCCACCACCTCTGCCACGACCCCTGCCTCGCTTGGCTGTGCCCTCGGCTCTTTCGACAGTAGGTTTCTCGCCCTCGGGCACCAACGGTCCACAGTACACGAAGAACCCGTCCTTGCTGGCTGCGGCCTGTGCCTCCCATAGCATCTCGCTGTCGTCCACGAATGGGTCCTCAGCGTCGTATTCATCTCGTCGCTTCTTCTTTGGTTTTGTTGCAGGTCCGTCTGTGCCGCTGTTCTCATTAGTACCATTGACACCTCCCATAGCAACATCGCCGTCATTCTCGCTGTCCCGTTCTATATCGACGCTGAGATCTTCGTCTCCGCTGTCTCCGACCGAAGTACCTCCTCGCTTGTTGTTCAGAGCAGCGCGTTCTAGCGCGGCGCCTTGAGCAGCAACTTCTGCTAGTCTCTTCTTCTGCGCAGCTTGCTTTGGGTAGACTGCAGCGAAACCGTACTTCTCCTCGGCCATTCTTGCGAAGTTGAATATCTTATTTTTGGAATCCTTGAGGTCAATATGCAGCATGATACTGGTCTCGTTGCTCGATGAATCGGATTTGTCGTTTGAGAGCTCGCCGCCGAAGAAGGTGGAGTTGAGTAGACCAGATCCTGATGGCATTGGTGGTGGTTGCTCCTTCGCACGTTTGGGCTTTGCCTCCGGTTCTACCGTGTTTTTCTCCGTCACGGCTGCCTTCCTGGGTGCACTTTCAGAGGAGGGTGAACTGTCGATATTGATCACGATCGAAGTTGTGCTATTTGCAGCTTCGACGTCCTCCATAGCGCTTGCTCTGTTAGGAATATTTTTCACAGGCGAGTGAAAAGTGAGAGGGGGAAGATCTCTGGGGTCTGGAGGGTTGAGTATACTCGAAATAGCTGGCGATGCACTCGGTCTGAAGGGCTGTCTTGGAGGCGTTTCATTTAAAGAAGGATATGTCACAGTCTGCGTCTGTTCAGATGTTCGCTCGATACCTCTCACAGGGTCAAAGATACTTCGTGACCTTGGTGGGGCAGACTGTTGCTGCTGTGTATTCTGGTATCTCGGGACTGGTGGAGAAGGCGGCTGCGAATTCATCGCGGAGTTGTGGTTCAAGAAGCCGTTTTGGGAAATCTTGGCAGCTTCATTTATGACGGTTGATTTATTTTCGGTTACAAGAGGCTGCACTAATCTGCTAGAGGAAAGATCAATTGTGGATGCGGTGTACTGTGGCAAAATGCCACCCGATGCGATGTTCTCGGTCTTTTGTTTCTTCCTGGCATTGCTGCTTGCAGTCGTGGGATCGCGAGGTTTCCTCACTGCCTTCTTCTTTTCGAGAGCAGAGGGAGCGTTGGGGTCAACTTCTTTCTTCTTTCGTGGCTTGCGTTGTTTGGGAGGTGCACTGTCTTGGCGTGTGGCTGACACTTGTGCAGATGCTGCACTTTCAGATTTCACGTTTGCAGCAACCGGAGTTACAGAAGGGCCATAAGTGTCTCGAGCGACAGTGATGGTGTTTGAATAAGAAAGTGAGGTGGGCGGACCCTCTGCATCACTTGGAGGAGCACTTGATAAATCGTTGGACGAACTTCGCAGCTCACCGTCCATTTTGGAACATCAATTTAGCGACTAGCCGTACTCAGGCCTGCAATAGCAAGATAGCAACAATGGATAACTCGCAATCGTGACCGCAGCTAAAGAGTAAAAGGCAGAGTTCTTCGATAAACGCTTTTCCGATGGTAGTGAGCTGCCAATTGATGGAAGAGCGACGAAAGCGTTGCTTTTAAACGAACTGCTTGACCAAAACTCGCGATGATGAGGATACAGTAACGTGAGCGTGAAGAGGGATGTATATTGGATGGGTTGTGGATGGAACAAATGATGGCGGACACAACGCTTGCAGGCTGGTTGATGGATGAGTGCGATATGAGCAGAACTGGAACGCGTGGGAGAAAAGTGGAAGAAAAGGAAGAAAAGCACAGGAAGTATTATAGCGCGAGGAAAGGTAATTATTGTAGCCAAATAAGAACAAGAATCGAATCCACAAGCATCAAGGGTGAAAACGCGATCACAGCAAGCAGAAACGGGGCTTGCGAAACAGGCTGAAGGAAAGCGGATGGAGAGAGTGTTAGGGAACGAAACGCTGAGGGCAAGAAGCGAGAAGGAATTGGGGGCATCCGCAAAGACGAACACGACCACAGAAAACGAAAGGGACAAGCAGCAGCGTACCAAATAGAGATCACAGGCATGCCAAGAACAGCTCAGAAAGTCAGATGAGATATGGCAGGCGAAAGGGAGAGATGCAGAATTCGGGACACACATGTTGAGCTTTCATGCGTACCGAGAGGTCGGAGTCGTGCAGCAGAACAGCACATCCGTCGCATGGAGATCATGAAATCGATGTGCTGCATTGGTGGAGTACCATGAGTCTAACCTGGTCGGCTAGCGCACTAGTAAGACACTTCTTTGTACGTTGATGCCTTAAGGCTGGCACAAGTTCGTGATGTACGGCGTGGAGTTTGGGAGCCACGATGTTGATGCCGAAGTCGCTTTGATCAAATTCAGCAAGATCGTTGGGGCGGGGGCCAGGGCTCATTGCGACTTGTTGCCTAGTAGGTAGTAAACACAAGAACTGTCAAGCCAGTACCATGAGCAGAACTTGTTGCTCATGTTATTGTGTCCACGGTCCATACGGACAATCCACGTGATCACCAGAGAGTAGCTCATAGGCAATACCTGCAACGGCATCAAGCGGGGAAGTCCATAATGTAGTGTACTAGGGTGGTAGGTAGCAAAGATTGGTTGAATGTCGAATTGTTTGCACAAGTTTCAATAGAATCGAAAGTACCAAAGCCGACTTACGTGCTTAGCGTATACTCCAGACCGCATGACTCGCGCTAGTGGTAGGGGAGTTGGACGTGCACGCTAATCTGTTTCGGATAGAGGCCGTGCCGTGCAGGGCTCAAACTGCGTTCCTTTCCAGCAAAGCCTGGTGGTAGTCTTCTCTCGAAAATGGCTATCAGAGGCCAACGCTTCAATCTTGATCTTGACGCAGAAGATTGGAAGTTTGATCTACAGGAGGACGATGCTTCAGCCTCATCTTTCAATGCTGTCAAAGAGATCAAAGAACGTGATACCTCCAACCTTCCACCAGCGCCGACCCTAAAGTCGACCAAAACTGGTTTCCCAGAACATCGCAAGAGGCCGCAGTCTGCTTTCAAGCTACAGCAGCGAACTCAACAGACTAACTTTCAGAGATCGAGTCACGAACCATCAGATCGTGCAATTCTTCATCATGCAGCGTCAAAACATGGCGTCGACCTTGGCGCTACAAAGGAAAAGGCAGATATTAGCGCAGAAAACATGGACAGGATCAGCCATATGTCATTAACAGAGATAGAAGAGGCGCGAGCTGAACTTATGGCGCAATTCAATCCGGAAAGCCTACGGAAATTGTTGCAGAGGGCAAATATTGACGAAGATGTGAAACAGCAAGATGAATTCGACAAGCACGAAGCAAGTAGACCGACGGATACACGAGGGAAATCTGTTACCTTTGCGCAACCACCCAACGAACGCGAGATGCCAAGCGAGCCTCTTGATCCTGTTCAAGAGACTGGATCAACGCCATGGCCCGATACACATTTGCCCTCCTCTGGTACAGATGTCCATTTTCCAGCGCCGCCTAGGAACAGAGAAGACTACAAGCAGCTTGATCCAGATAGCACCACATTCCTCACAGACCTCAAGGAACACTACTTTCCCGACCTTCCCCACGACCCGAATGCGCTCAGCTGGCTCCAGGATCCGACACCAGCAGAAGAAGAGGAGAGCTCATACAATCCAGACCGAACTGGTTTCGCTCCCTCGGCCCTCCGATTTTCTTTCAATGGCACTCTTATCACTCCTTCCGAGTCATTAGAAATTCCTACCAGCAAAGGCCTTCATCACCACGGTGATGCGCCTAGCTCTGCAGGCTATACAATCCCCGAGTTGTCACTGTTGTGTCGATCGACAATGCCCAATCAGCGATGTGTTGCTTATCAAGTGCTGGGTCGGATACTGTTTAGACTAGGTAGAGGTGATTTCGGAGCAAGGGGAAGTGACTTGGTTGATGGGTTATGGACGTGCATTGAGAAGGAGAGACCAGTAGAGGTAATGATGGCTGAAGCGAATAGAGATGATACAAGGGGAAAGGTGCATTTGTCTGCAAAAGCCTACGCAACTGAGGGCTTATGGTTGTGGAGGAGAGGCGGCGGTGGAGATCGCGGTGTGCTGAAGGAGAGGGAGATAAGGGCGCAGTAGACGACGGTGTTTGTTTCAAAGTAAACTATTCGAGTTCAAAACTTTCTGCTTCCACAGACCATATATCGACTGACATGGGTTAAGAAGATTCTCTCAAGCTGGCCATCGAAGCTAGAATATGTCAGTCCACCATACAGGGTCTCTTGACGTGATGTTCCGGCGACTGGCATATCACGACATCTGAAATAGGTAACAGTTGATGGTGACAAGTGCTCCGAAACACCGTCAGCTGGACGAAGGATCACAAGGACGATTCAGTGCCGCTCTAATGCAGATTGCCGCTTCTCCTTAAAGAATGCACTTGAACGCAGGCAGTTGTGACGCATTTTGCGTCCAACTCTTTCGCTTAGAGCTGCTGTGACCTGGATCGAAGGTCCCCGAATCTTGCAAGATCTGTGCCGGTGCTCGGCTCCGGGTTTATTTTCCCTCTGGTACACTACAGTACGGCCCATAGCTCTCAATGCATTATTGTGCTTGATAAGTGTTGCGTATGGTAGATAAGGGCGGATAATTCTGTAATGCATTCAATTGTCGATGGCGTCAGGAGTTGCATTACCTAGGTACTGTATGGATCCTGGAATAACAGCAGCAAACACTTTTGGTGGTGGGAAGTCTGCCGTGGCTTACCACATCTCGGGCAAGATTTGTCGTTGTTAGCGGCAGCTAAAGCAATCCTAGCGAAATGCTGCCGCAACCTGACTGCGCCAGGCTATTGGTATCGTCCAACAGACTTCCATAGTACAGCTCTGCCGACGCCTTCCTTGTTGACCATAACGATTCATCGTCGCCCATGCGACTTCGCAAAGTATGTGTTGGGCGACTCTTGAAAGACGACATTCTGTGCCCTCTACCTCTCTTCCACGTGCGTGCAGCCACTACTCAGCTATCACGGCGAAATTTAGACACCCAATCACGGATCGTGTGAAAGCTTTCGAAGGAGCTTTCGCTCCTCGCACGTTACAATGAATGGTATGCAGAACATGTACGGGCCGTCATTCAGTGGCATCAAAACACAGTCGAGCAGACACGGGTACGCGCAGGATGCGAACATGGAGGGGCTGAACACGAGTCCAATCGTCGATGCTACCATGATGGGCCACGGCAATCCGCAGACACTCGATCAGATTATCAGCCAAAACAACCAAGAATCGATGCGACGAAGACAAACGTACAATCCTCAGTATCGACCCGATGCTTCGGCTCAGCATAGCCGACGCTCATCTATGCTTGAGTTCGGCTCACTCAACAACAATGGTGACCTTGCCGATTTCCAATTCGATCCAAATCCCCAACACGTTCCCATGCCCAATCAAGCCGCCAACCTAGTGTCTACGCCAAAGTGTCCCGATCCTCGAAAAGTACGCTCGCGGGAAGATCTAAGCATTGATACAGGCTTTACACATATGCCAAACTACAATGGTTCGATGAGCGCGTTCCCAAACTCAATGATACCAAATCACACAATGGGATCAGATCAGTCTACCTCCTTTCTGCCCACGGGTATGGAAATGGGTGGCGATTATGATTCAGTGGCCGCAAATATGGGACAGATGAACATGACCTCGAATCCGGCCCAGCAGAGCATGTATATGACGTCTCCAGTTTCCACAAACTTCCCTGTACCATTTGCAGCTGCAAGTCATGACCCCGGTGGTGGAGGTGGTAGTAGCAGTGTGAGCCCTGCCAACAGTAACACTATGCGCTTGCCACAAAGTAATTCGCCAAGCTCAACACCACAGCGCTTCATGGCAAAGCCTCAAAATCAGGTACGGCGGAATCCAATGATGCCAAGTCCTCTGTCTATGTCGGCTCAAAATTCTATGTCAAACTCCATGCAAAGCAATATGGCCTCACCAGCACCACCACATGTACCTCCATCTTTTACCGCGGCGCAACACCAACCGGCTACTCGACGAACTTCTATAGATATGGCATCACCTCACGTGAATCAGCAGTCAGCTGACCATTCTCCTGAGGTGCCTACTGGAGTATCTTCTGGCGTGAACAATGAGATGGGCCACATGCCGCCCCAAGCCTATAAGTCGAAATGGGCTAACGCTTACTCGAATACTGGTTTTGACATGCTTGCTATTTTGATGCGGGTGGCAACGAGGCGTAACCCTCAAATCAATATTGGACCTGTTGATCTTGCTTGTGCGTTCGTGGTCTGTGATATCGAGAAACACGACCTTCCAATCGTGTACTGCTCCGATATGTTCGAACGGCTGACAGGCTATTCGCGACACGAGATCTTGGGTCGCAACTGCCGATTTCTTCAAGCACCGGATGGAAAGGTACAGTCAGGCATAAAACGGAAGTACGTGGACGACAAATCTGTACTGTATCTGAAGAACCAAATCAACAGCCGAGCAGAGGCGCAATTGTCCATCATCAATTATCGAAAAGGTGGACAGCCGTTTATGAATTTGTTGACTATGATCCCAATCACCTGGGACAGTGAACAGTACAAGTATTTTGTAGGCTTCCAAGTCGACTTGGTTGAACAGCCAAACTCTGTCTCAGCCAAGAACCCGGGTGAGTTTTGCTTTTTTCTCCTATACTAGTCCTCTCTAACATGATCTAGATGGCACTTACGAGATCAATTACAATAGAAGTGCTTTACCTGCATATCGATTGCCAGCTCCGGATCCGAACAGTGGTCTTGAAAACATGGGTGGTCAAACAATATCCAGAGACGAGGTGTCACAAGTCTTGGCAACAATTGGGAATGGTGAGACTGATTTATCGAAAAGGATATGGGACAAGGTTCTACTTGAGAACACCGATGATATCGTCCATGTATTATCCTTGAAGGGATTATTCCTATACCTTTCACCGGCATGTCAGAACGTCCTGGAGTATGACCCCTCAGAGCTTGTTGGTACAGCCTTATCAGCGGTTTGTCACCCTAGTGATATAGTGCCGGTGACAAGAGAACTCAAAGACTCATCGAGTGGCGCTGCGGTGAATATTGTATATCGTATACGTCGGAAAAACACCGGGTATACTTGGTTCGAGGCGCATGGTTGCCTACATACGGAGCAGGGCAAAGGAAGGAAATGCATTATTCTCGTCGGTCGGCAAAGGCCGGTGTATGCACTCGACAAGAACGAAATCACGTTAAGCGAGAGTGGTGGTGATGCCGAGCTTTGGACCAAAATGTCGACCACAGGCATGTTTCTTTATGTCTCCTCAAGCTCGAGAGCCATGCTTGACCGTTTACCTGATGACCTTGTGGGTACGAGCATGCAAGCCTTGATGCGCTCAGAATCAAAGAAGGAACTCGGACGAGTTCTAGAATTGGCAAGAATGGGAGAATGTTCCACATTCAAGCACGACCTACAGAATCGAAGAGGTCAAGTGCTTCAAGCACAGACTACAGTCTATCCAGGGGATGCACGAAGAGGATTAAAACCAACTTTTATCCTTGGGCAAACCCGTCTTCTTAAAATGACACGTGCTATGCTGTTGAGTCAAAAAGCTGGCACTTCGCTATCTCGCGCCGAGATGGGTTCCGCCACACCAATGTCCAGCACACCGGGGCCATCCGGTATTGGTGGACCTTCGCGTTCATCGTCGCAAGTTGGTTTGACCCAATCAACACACCAGGGTGCCTTTGTTGGGGATTCTGGCATCCTAACACAGGCGGGCTCTGGAGGTGTACCCATCGGATCGCAGGACGAAGCTTTGGCAAGCGAAGATAATATTTTTGACGAACTCAAGACTACGAGGAGCACAAGCTGGCAATTTGAACTGAGACAGATGGAAAGACAAAACAGATTATTATCGGAAGATTTGCAAACGCTCCTCAGTCGCAAGAAAAAGAGGAAGAGGAGGAAGGGTATGGGCAATATGGAGAAGGATTGTGCGAATTGCCACACAAGGGTCACTCCAGAATGGAGGAGAGGTCCGAGCGGGCAGCGCGATCTCTGCAACAGCTGCGGACTGAGATGGGCAAAACAGGTAAGCTGCTACTTCCAAGCCAACACAAAGTCGTCCAGGACAAAATGCTAATATAACCTAGAATGGTCGCGTTTCACCACGGAAAAGCTCAGTCCAATCTGACAAATCGTCCACCTCGCCACAGACTATAGGTGCACACGCTAATAGAGACATGGAGGCTGAGATGAGGGGCCACTCAGCATCCCGCACAACTGGCGATGCAGAACACCCGACACGCAAATACCTCAAGCATGAAAACAGTGGTGAGAACTGGGAGCGTGGAACAATGCCGCCTGTGATAGAGGAAGGACAGGAGCCACCACATCCCACCGTCTTACCTATATGACAAACCTCCTTTATCGAATGATCTACCTTACGGCTTGATGGAAATGCGCATCTAACACCCAATTCTATTCAAGCTTGGCGTTGTGGGCTATTTACCATCTGCTTTGGATGAAATGAGCATCTTACGATAATGTTATGGAGTGAAGTGGACTGGAATAGGAATAGAGAGCGACGTTGACGTTCATGCTTTCCTTTACAATGCTTTGCCACAGTGGCGTTTGGCCGTACGATCTGAGTTGCAGGGCGATTGGACAGCGGATGTTTTCAAGATACTACCTACTACTTACAATAACTTTTATACACGAACACGGCTATATGCCGCCATGACGAAACAAATATTTCAAATTAAAGCTACATACATGTATTGTAACCTTCTTGTGGCGGACTTGTTCTATTCTGCACTATACTGAGTATTTGTAGTATATCTTGAGCTATATCTCAAGCAGCTGCTTCTCTGCCCTTGTCTTTTTTCTTCTTCTTCGACCTTTCCGTCACAGGGGAACTGGTATTTGTGCCTGAGGCAGATTTCTTGGACGATTCTTTCGATTTCGTTTTCAAGGTCTGTGCATCATTCACAAGTGCAGTAGTGGTACTATCAGATTCTTTGGTGTTCTTGTTCTTGTTCTTGTTCTTGGTCTTGGTCTTGGTCTTCTTGCTCGATGTCGATGTTGATGGTACTCCAGCGGCTTTTGGCTTCGTCTTCTCGACTTCCGAATCCTCGGACAGGTCGTGGATTGGCTTTGCTTCTGTCATAGTCGTGTCTGCATCTCCGTTCGTCGTGGTGGTGGTGTCTCGTACGTGGTTGATTGGATGGAGTTTGTCTATAGGCACGCCGTAGGGAATATTCCGCGCTTTCAGGTTTTGCGGTTGCTGGCGCGGTGGGTTCTTGTAGCCTGTTTGTGTTGCGAAGAATATTGGGCTGTTGTTGTTGGAGGGATCGTTCTCGTTGTTGGCTGCTGTGGTGGCGGTAGTAGTGGATTGAGTACTTCGAGATTTTGTGGCGAGTTCTTGGATATCAAAGGCTTTGGTGACAGACGTGTTGAGGGGTGCGTATTCTGCGGTTGTAGTGTTTGGGATGAGGACTGTGGTGCCGTCTAGATTTGCGGTGTTTAGAGAGTAGTTCGTGCCTTTGTGCTCGAGGATTGAGATGTTTTGGGAGGCGGACTGGAGGTCTAGGGATTGGATTTTGGAGATTGGGAGGGTGGCTGGCGCTGTGATGTGCCATATCTGTTTGCCGTCTAGTTGGTTGAAGATGGTTGAGGTTCTGGCTAGTGGCGCCGATGGGGTGGGGGGTACTTCGGCGTAGCCTTGGGGTGGGGCGTATGTCGAAGCTTCGATTCTTCTTACTTTCTCGCTGCTGCTTGGGGATGGTCAATGGTTGTTGTCGGTTGCAAACATTTTTGGCACATACCTGGTTTTTGAACGCTTTGCTGGTGGCTCGGGTACTTTACTTGAGATGTCGTTTGCTTTCCTCTTTGGATTCACACTAGATGTAGAGCTGGACTTGGAATCTGTTGAGCTATTTGAGCTAGAACTGCTGTCGCTCTCGGCACCAGATAGACCATCGGACTTGTCAATTTCATTGTCCGAATCATTGTCGGCTTGCGGGAGGTCTGGTTTAGTTGTTCCGTTTGTAGTTGGCTTGGAGACAATTTCATCCGCTGAGCTCGCGGATTCGTCCTCGCTCGAGTCTCGGACACGCTCATCGCTGAGTAGTCTTGAAGGCATGCTAGATGGGCCAACTCAATTTTATCGTGGCCGCTTTATGTTGAGATACCAATTTTGTACACCAATTTGACATCCAGCATTCAAGAATAGTGCGGCAGTGAAGACATGAATTGATCGTCTCAAAATTTTGGTCGTGTCTGGTCGGTTAAACTTTCGGCTGAGTCATCATGCACCAGACAAAAATCCAGTCTTTCTACTTTGGGGTTAGTCCTGCAAGGCTTCTCATTTCTGACAACTCTTCCTTCAAGCCTTCTACTTCCACCTCTTCGATGTCATCAGGTAAGTCTCGAAAAGAGGTTCCGAATTTGCCAATCTGACTTCAATAGCTGTACGCGTGAGTGCGGTTGCGAAAAGACGCAGGCTCAACAATGGCACGTCCACTCCGGGCGTCGAGGTTGTTGAGTCTGCTGTCACGACAACGACACAAGTGTCTTCGAAGGGAACTGACATTACCACGCACAAGACAACGATAAAAACCATTGACAAGGCCCCCGAACAGGTTGATCCAGTAGACGACATTGCCGCACCCAATGGAAACACATTCGAACCGCTAGTCCAGGCTAAGATCGTCAAGTTCAGTGGTATTCGTGAAATCGAACAGATCAATAGCCATGCATTAAAGGTTCGACTCTCGAAAGGTCAAGTATGTGTTTGGTCCCAGATGGGTGACCTCAATGCTGACAAGTGACAGAGATGTGTGGTACGTGGTATCACCAAGATCTGGATCAGGCAAGGATCTGTATCCGTCTACGGCGCGCTATTACACGAGTCTCCGCAGGTTTACACCATCTTTGCTTCTATTGCTGAGAGTCTTCCCGAGATACTGGCTCAAACCAAAATTGCAGAGTTCCAGCTCGAATGTATTCCATCAGCTAACTCCAGCTTCCCCAGCACATTAAATGTGCCTGGGAAGCTTGGTAGAGCAGCCCGAAGTTCACAGATGACCTTTCGAGTTGTCGAAGCAGATCGTGAAGACATTGAAGGCTCTTTGGATTCTCGCACGAGTACTATGGATGAACAGATTCATAGTATCTTTTTAAAAGCAACGAATTCATTTCAAATATCTCGGCAGCCTATGGGTGACGAGAATACACAGGACAAGGAAGTTGTGCGACCGAGGATATTGGTGTTAGGGAATCGTTCTGGCTCCACCTCCAAAGCTTGCATTGGTATTATCAACCGACTATTGACCGAGAAACACCAAGGCCAAACCAATGATCAGGTTGCGCTACTCGATTTAGATCACATCTCGCCCATGTTTGCATGCCCAGGCACTGCAAGCCTGGCACTGATCAAAGCGCCAATCTTAGGTCCTTCGTATACTTCCCCTTTGCACATCAATTCAAGCGCAACGAACAGACTAATTTGCAGCTACTATGTGGGAAATGTCGAGAGCACTACCAAACCTTACCATACAACCTTTGTCGAGAGCCTTCTGAAAAAGAATATCGAAAATATGCCCCTGGTCATCAGAGTTGGCGCTCGGTTTGGCGCACTTTCAGCGCAACAAATCGTGAGCTTCACAACGACGATAAAGCCATCGTTGAACATTTGTATCGCCTCCTCAAGATCGTCTGAGTTATATGAGATTGGCAAGACGATTGCTGAACAGTCCAGTGGCGTATTTTCACGACTTGTCCTGCGGACAACTCGCTCGATGCCCACTATGGATGTCCACCGGATGTCTCTACAATCTCACTTCAGACATGTTGACGTTTTAGGCAGGGGGCTACAATGGTTGCCAAAGACAGGTCCTACAATCACTTCGAGAAGTCTGAGCCTGCCTGTAGGTCCAAATGCACATGGGCTGAGATTCCTTGTCGTTCATGGTGGAGTCCTTCGTTACGAAGACATTGGCGAGACCTTGCAGAATGCACTGGTAACCATTGTTGCTTCCTACAGTCGGGAGCATACGGAGCTCTTACGTGATTCACAAACCCTAAATGTCGATCCAGTGTCGCAAACTATACACGGTGGACCACCATCTTTTGCAATCGAGCTTCGACAACTTGGAGAGGATGCAGTCTTTCTGCAGCACGTCGGCCTGGCATACGTGGACTCCTTGAACGAATCCACGGGTTCAATCACGCTAATAACTACTGTTAGTCAAGATGAAGTGCAGCGATATTTGGAAACCGATTATGAGCTCGGCTTGGTCCTGGAGAAGCCAAGCGCTGACGGAAGATTTGCTCCTCGGCTTCTGTTTGATTGACAGCGCAGCGAGGCTGGGACAGGGTCTATGAAGTTACGGTTACTTGACTGATTTAGTGTCTACCGCCATTCGCGCTGCACGACGCTAAGGTGATCCAGCTTAGTTAGAACTCTGAAAACAAGACACACGAAAACAAGGCATGCCATCAGGCAATTCCAGGAGATCTTTCACTCTATTCAAACGGTACGACGTAGCATGATGGAAGAATGTTCTTTGTAGAGCAGTAGTCAATAGGTAGGATAGAATCTTGAAGCTGCTGTTGGAGGATGGTGTAGAGCTAAGAGTGGCAGGTACAATTGGCGTGACTGCACTAAAATTTACAAGAGAGCGAGATTAAAAGATTACACTAATACGTTATAGGAAGTTGATTAAAAAGGAAGCTTGAGCAATGTGGGAAGCCCAGGTTCGGACACATACCGGTCATGCCGAAGATCAAACGACAAACCGATCCAGCAGTACATGTAGTATAGCACAAAGTGGCTATAACACCTTGAGACGTCTCAGTCTGATTCAAGCTGAAAAATTTCCGACTTGCAACGTTCGCCACAAGCGTACTATTAAATACTATTCTGTAACGAATCGAGCAGCATAGGTGGAAAGCACCACGTGCCAGTGACGATCAGTGGCATCATTTTCGGGCATAAAAAGCTTGATTGATGAGCTTATACCAGTCAAGCACTGAATCGAAAAGCTTGGCTCATGAGCTTGTGTCTGATCGAGCGCTAAATCGGGTCGGGGCATGTGGTACCCTGCATATGTCCACTCTGGAGGGTGTGTTCTTCTCTTAGGTCCAATGGTGTGCTACTGCGCACCCTCGTGCCTGTCAGCACAGAGTTCTGATGGCGTGAACACTATCAGTGTGGGTGACATTGGCCTATGCTATATAGTGGGCGAACATTCGCTGAGCTGCTCGCGGTCTTTGCGCAGGTCCAGAGAGCAGGACGAATACACTTGCGAATCTTCCATCCTTGACATTTGTCAATCTCCACTTCATCATGGCGTTTGACGACGTCTTGCACCCTGGCGCTGTTCAGCCTGCCATGGAGAAGAACGGTACTGCCGATCTTGTATCGGACACTCCAGTCGAAGCCACCGACAAGACTTGGTGGCAGCGTCGTGCCCCAGTCATTGCTTGTGGCTCTGGTCTCTTCTCCGATGGCTACCTCAACGGTGTTATCGGTTCGGTCAATACTATCCTGAGGAGGCTATACAAGACAGAATACGCCACGAGTAATGCTCAGAGCAACATCACTTCCCTTGTCTTTGTCGGAGAAGTCGTTGGCATTATTATCTTTGGTTACACCTCCGACCGCTTCTCTCGGAAATGGTCTATCTTCGCCTCTACCATTATTGTGGTACGTACCATTGGTATCGACTTCAATGGCTGTCGACTGACATGTGCACCAGTTCCTCTTCGCCGCCCTGGCTGCTGGGTCTTATGGTGCAGGTGGTACCGTTCACGGTCTGCTTTCTGCTCTTGCCGCGTATCGTTTCCTCCTCGGTATCGGTATCGGTGGTGAATACCCTGCTGGGTCTGTGGGTTGCTCAGAGAGTACCGGTGAATTGAAGGCTGGCACACGTAACAGGTGGTTCATCTGGTTCACTAACCTCGCCATTGATGTTGGTTTCGTTGTTGCCGCTTTCGTCCCCATGGTTGTGGTAAGTCATTCGATATCTGCTATCGAACAAACGCTGACATCTCTAGGTGCTTGCCACCGGTGACAATCACCTTCGTGCAGCATGGCGTATCATGCTCGGTATCGGCTGTATCCCTCCTCTATCACTTTTCTACATGCGATACAAACTTCAAGAGCCGGAAGCCTTCAAGAGAAACACGATGGCAAAGTGCAAGACTCCTTGGTCACTTATCTTCAAGAAATACTGGTTCCGCTTGTTGATCGTTTCCACCATCTGGTTCATCTACGATTACTCATCATACGCATTCGGCACCTACTCAGCTCCTAGCGTGGACAACGTTATCGGTGCTGATGCTCCTCTATGGAAGACTTTTGGCTGGAACACCGTCATCAATCTCTTCTACCTTCCTGGTGCCTTCATTGGGTCTTTTGTCTCAGACAGGATTGGACCAAGAAAAGCACTGGCATACGGAGTTAGTGCTCAGGCTATTGTCGGCTTCATCATGGCCGGCTGCTACGCGGATCTTGCAAAGCCCAAGAACATCGGCGGCTTCTGTGTTGTCTACGGCATCTTTTTGTCTCTCGGAGAACTCGGACCCGGTGACAACATTGGCTTGATCGCTTCCAAGACTTCTGCAACTGCCATTCGTGGTCGTTACTACGCGTTCGCAGCCGCTGCTGGCAAGGTCGGTGCCTTCATCGGTAACTATCTCTACCCCATTCTGGTCAATGATGCCGGCAGCAACGTGATCGAGGGAAACCAGTTTCCCTTCTGGGTGGCCTCATCTCTCTGCATCGTTAGCGCCTTTCTTGCATTCTTCTGTCTTCCTGAGATTGGACAAGATACTATCGATCATGAAGATGCTGCTTTCAAGAATTATCTCCTGGAGCACCATTGGGACATTTCTCGTATGGGTTTGGCTGGCTCTGCTGCCCCAATGGCTTCTGACGAAGAGAGTTCCAAGGTTGGTGGATACGAAACCAAGAGTTGATGATGTCTTATTTGTCGTCTCCTAGCGAAGCAGATACATTGTGTCTGAAAAATACCTAGAATGTCTGCAGTACATTCCTACTGTGCGTATGCCTCAGGGTGGGTCTCAGATATCTCCGCACTCATAAACCACTAACGTTCTTCCAATTTTGTTATTTTCAGTCGACATCTACACCGCATATAACACACGGAGTGAGAAGTGCTGTTCTCATTCAAAATGGCCTCTCACTTTCCGCATAAGTGCCCAATTATCCGAGACCCACTCCAAGCCCATAAAAACAGTGCAAACTTCGTGAACGATTAGCTGCAAGCAGTTTAGCGGTGCTAATACGAAGTACTTTTGGTACTGTACAGTAACGTCTAGACCTTCCGCCTTCGAGGTCCTGATCCCGCATCGATCTGCGTATCTCGTTACAGACGCTTGTCTTCGAGTACTCACGAATCTTCATTGGTGCCCATCATACACACAACTATTTTTGGCATTAAGTTCAATCTGAGTCGCGAGGATGGTGGCCCAACTGCGCGGCGGACAATGTCTGCTTTTGGAAAACACCACGAGAGGTGGAGTGAGGACATTAGTACGCCTGACTAATACATGTAGTGCTTACTATGGAAAGTCAACGTGAACCAAAAAACAATTGCAGTGATGGTTCTCCAGGATTTGGGTCGCCGATCCTGCTTCAGCTTCGCACGTTACTCATGCAATTGAACGGCGATGACAACAACAACATAAGCAAGATCCAACTGCCATGTTAACCAGCAGACAACGTTGCTCTTCTCGAATTCGATGCCTCTTAGGTTGGTCTTCCAGGTCACTGTCACGTAGTTGCATCTCAGCATGCTACACCTGTCCTTGCAAGCGACCATTCTGGTGTTTGCTTCCATCGTCTTGACAATTCTTCTACCAAAGGTATATTCGACCCAGGAGAAGCCCAGGTCGGCTCCATATCAAGCTGATGCTAATCAAACCCGCTCCAGATTATCCAAAATCGTTATTTGTCACCCCTTAACAAGATCCCTGGACCATGGCTTGCCAGTATTACAGGTCAATGGTTGATCTTAATCGATATGGCTGGGCACCGGACATCAACCATTGACAAACTTCACAAACAGCATGGCCCAGTGGTTCGAATTGGTCCAAAGGAAGTTTCCTTCTCCAACTCTGAAGTCGTCAAGGAAATCTATGGCCAACAGACACAATACCTCAAGGCGGCAGTGTACGACAATCTGAGCATGAAACCGGTAGGCATCTTCGGGATGAGAGATCGAGCCCAGCATGCTCAACGTCGAAGACTGCTCAGTCATGCTTTCTCGCAAACGGCACTGAATGATACTGAGCCGACTATTGATAACCTTCTCAAGAAGCTTATGAGTCGTATTAGCAGGTCATTTGGCAGGCCAACAGATATGCTTTTGGAGTTTCGCCTGCTGTCTCTCGACACTGTCGGAGCTCTATTCCTTGGCCAATCACTTGAAGCGCTCGACAACAAAGACCCTCCGCCTTTCCTGGAGTGGATGGATAATCTCTTCATTAGCATGGGCATTCAAGGCACGTTTCCACTACTACATGCTTTGCTGACAGTTCTACCCTTCGAGAAAACCCAAGCGCTCGCAACTGCAGCCGACAAGATCAATTCGTACGGCGAGATGAGGTTCAACCAATATATCAAAGAAAACGGCCGGCAACCGAGACGACGAGATCTTCTTACGAAAATCATCAGCGTTGAACTTGAGACCGGGGAAAGCCCTTTGACTGATGAACAAACACATTGCGAGGTTGGTGGTTTGATCTTTGCTGGCACAGGTAAGGCGTATCCAACAATCCACATATCTCATAAGACTACAGACTAAAAACGACAGACACAACAAGCACGACTTTAACCTACCTGTTCTGGGAACTAGCCAAACATCCCGAATGCGTATGATGAGTAATCGTAGATGAACCAGAT
>Ga0115842_100185_pt1 | contig 22829 bp, 20 predicted proteins | sample InSIn2SAF170_2_FD_83856 | JGI IMG/M metagenome (GOLD analysis project Ga0115842, IMG submission 83856)
TGTTTGGTTGGAAGTTGTGGTTGTTGTTGAAGCCTGCGTTGCCGGCGTTCATTGGTCCTGAGAAATTGCGGTTGTTGTTGTAGTTATTCTGATTTTGGTTGTGGTTGTGGTTCTGATTTTGATAGCCTCCGCCGCCTCTCGAGTTGTATCCTCCTCGCCCTCTGTAGCCACTTCCTCTGTAGTTTTCGTGCTGTGGGGGCGCAGAGTAGGGCGTTGATCCCGCTCGTTGCGATCTATCTTCCTTTGCTCGTGCAGGCGCATCTTTAGGTAATGTTTTGAATGGATTGTTCGACGCGGCTATGAATGCCACGGTGAATTTTCGAGCATTGTTTGATTCGCTTGCCAGTGCCTCGATCTTATGTTTCAGCGCAGTTGAGGCTTGGGGTGATGTGAACTCGATATACGCTTGTCCTTTGCTCTTACCATTGACCTTGTGCTCACTGAATGTGATGTCTTTCAATTCATCTTCGGCGCCTGCATCGTTCGTCCAATCTCGAAGGTCGTCCTCTGTTGTCCACCAGTGTAGATCAGATATCATCAGCGCATTCGTAGCTCCTGCATCTATTCTTCGTTCGTCGGACTCGCCTTTTCGTTTTATGCCCTGCTGTACCAAGCTCTTAGGTCTAATGTCCTCACTGTCTTCTCGTTTGAGATCTTCTTGTTTCACGCTCGTCGATGCTGTAGCGGCTGTGGAGAGCCCTTCCGAGTCTTGCTTCAGCTTCGTCTCGGTAGACGGTTTCGAGCTTTCCTGCTCCTTCTTTACTTTCTTCTCGTTCTCCTCTTTGATGTATGCCTTGCTGTCGTCATCCATGCCTTCGCCGTCTCCATAAATATCGATGTCAAAGTTGTCGTCGTCAACCATTGTTGCGCAAAGTGATAGGATTGCTGTAGTAATTAGCTGGGCTCAGCTGCCTGCAGTAAGCTGGTATCAGGTCGTTGGTTAGGAGGAAGGATGACGAAGACGTGGTTTGGATTGTCCTGCTTGAAGTGTCTCTATGCACAAGATGGTCTCCAGTAATAGTACAAATTTGAACCTGACAGCCCTGAAATCAGCCCTGAGATACATGAGGATAAGGCGGGTTCATCTGCAGACATATCTGCTTGCCGCGAATCCTTCCCCATAGATGGACGAACAATATGCCTCCTGAGATAATACATACAGTGTTCAAGTAGTGCTGCAGCGCGTAGCCAGTCACTTGTAAAAGAACTTATTATGTAGACAAAAGCAAAAAATAAACCCAATGTTGATACAATGCAAGAACGTCCAATGCCAAAATAGAACTCCTGGTTTGTTTGTTCTTGAATAACCAGCGCACCAGAACAAATCGCGTACACAATCTCGGAGTCGGGGTTAGAGATACAGGGGTATCGTCGTTCAGAAAGGTCCGTATAAGTGACAGAAGTATTTCTGTGCAATAAGGCCGATAAAGTTGTCAATGACAGCGCGGTTCACTGCAATTCCTTGAATAAGAAGATCTGTCGATGCAATGAGTGTACTTGGTACGTCGACGAGATACATAGACGATCCCTGACGGAAAGGCGCAGTGTCACGGGAAGTCGCGACAGCCGAACCCGAAATTTACCCATTCGACATGGGCTCAAACGGCACTTTCCAAGAAATCAGCATGGCCGGCACATAGCTTCATTCACATCAGAGGCCGGCCACTCTGAAGCCATCTAACCTTCCTTCCACCACGCTCCTCTGATTTCGATTCACGGGTAAAGCGAAACATAGTCCAGGCTCCATCAGAGCGTGTTCCCAATGGATCCAAACAGCAATGAACCATCCACCCCAACACCAGGCAATGCCCTAAGCGAACTTCCAAGCAAAATCGCCAACATAAACGCAACCATCACGGTAAACAGGATCCACGACGAGACAGCCCACACAATCTCACACGCCATTCCCGACCATCATGACCCATCATCGTCCTCAATCTCCATCAACGACCAGCTCCACCACCAACAACACCTAACACCCCTACCCCTCTCAGCAACCATCACATCAACAGACGACGTCCCCGTCGACCCAGCCCTAACCAACACCCCCATCCCCAAACCCCCCACCATCTCCCCAACCACCCCCCTCCCCGCCGCCCCCGGCACCGCCTCCCGCAAACGCAAAATCGAACTAATCGACGCCTTCGAAGAATTCCGCGCCGAATCGCCCGACGCCAACGGCGGCGCCGGCAACCCATCATCCTCAACATCAAAAGGTAAATCCACGCACCGCACGCTCCAACCCTTCAAAAAGGGCAAACACCACTCGATCATCGAGATCAAAATCCTCCGCGCGATCTCGCAATTCGTCGCCGATTTCGACCTCAATGTCAAACAGTGCGAGATAGACGAGTACCTGGGTTTCAAGCAGCGCACTAGTAGGCGAGCTCGCACGACCAAGACGAAATCTGAACTCGTTCTTGAGGGGAAGCTGGAGAGGCATCCGAGAGCGGATAATGCGAGGAAGGATCTGAAGGAGAAGAAACGGCGTGAAGCGGCGGAGGGCGCTGCTGCTGCTGTCGGAGATGGTGCTGGAGCTGAGACTAAGGATGGACCGACTATGTACGAGGACGTCGATGTGGCGGGAGGACCGGAAGTTGATGCCGATATTGACGCTGACGCCGATGCCGATGTTGATGCTCAAGTTCACGGCGGCCCAGAAGCTCACCACACGGAAGAGGATTACCAGACTTTGAGGGCTTTGTTTGAACCACAGCCTGTTTGAGATTAGACTCGTGCACCGTGGTATGGAGGACGTACTTGTTTGGTTTATTGTATCCGTAATGCTCAAAATAGCTGTCTCTTTTACCTCAAAAATCGTTTCACGTCAGAATACACATGCCCACCATCCACGATCCTCGCCAAAGCACGTGTACCGTACTACCTTAGATGAATGAATAGACATAAGACTAGTATACTAGCACACGCACTCCGTGATCAACCGCATGTCTAAGCAAGTTCCAGTACAAGAATGTACTATGGGTATGTATTCAGTCGGCTTAAAATGAAGGCAAGACCATTATCTACCCACTCCTAATGCAAGCATCGTGTTCGTCATACGGATTGGCACAAGTAAAGCAATGAGAGTTACAGTAGAGCTGGTGTATAAAAATAGCTTGAAAAAGTCCTGTCTAACGGTCCGCAGACGCGGAATCAGGTGCTATCTACAAAGGTGAGAGAGATTCCTACTTTGGATGAAGGTAATGGCAAAAGCAATGCCAGTAGCAGGAGGGTCTATAGTATATGCAGTCACAGGTCCTGGCGGATCAGGTGGTGTTTATAGTATATCATTCACACACATTTTGCTTTTGGTGTCATTCTCATCAGGTGTTTAGTATAGTAACAACTCAGCCATTGAGATTACATATCTGGCAGGTTTGAGAAATATAACGGCAACACCCTTACCAGTTCCTGTCTTGACGCCATAATTGAAGTCCACTATGGCCGTCTCCCGGAGGAAGACACCAAAGTTATGCATAACAGACCAGTCTTTAGTCCGAAGGAGAGTTCGAGCACTGATAACTCCACCTTATTTGCTCGGGAGATATACATCAGTGCCTACACTCCATGCTTGAAGGGATTCGTCATGTTCACCTCCATGTCGTTATGTTCGATCGGTTTGTGCCACTCACGATTTAGGTGATGCTGACCAGTCTGCTTTGTGTTGGTCAGCAGTCTAACAAGTAGGTAAGTATGCTAGAGTGTACCTAGTATGGCCGATCATCATAACCACGATAGCCTCCAGCGCCATAATTTCCGTATCCACGAGCCGGAGGTGGGCTACGAGGTCTTGCATAGGGATCTGCCCGGGCGTAAGGATCATATCCTCTTGCAGGAGGTGGAGGAGCCCTGCTATCGTAAGGATCATCATATCTCCTCGGTGGAGGTGGGCCGTAGTCTCCTCTAGGAGGAGATCTACGAGCATACCCTCGATCATAGTATTCGTCGTATACTGGTGGTCGTCTTGCGCCAGGAGAACGCTCGCGACCGTAACCCCTGGGACTGTAGGCACGTGGAGGTGGTGGTCCTCGTCGGTCATAATACTCGTCAGGTGGTGGACCATAACGGCCTCTGCCGCCCAGCGGTGAACGCTGACGATAGTTGGAAGCATTTCGAAGATCGCGTTCGTCTTGTACCTGGACTGGTATCAGCATTCTGCCACAGATCAGACTTCAGCATGACTGACATCAGCAACACAATGCACTACTGAACCCTTGAATTCGCGGTTGTCCAGTTTCTCAACAGCTGTCTTGAGGTCGGCAGCAGTTTCAAATTCAACGAACCTAACAACATCAGCCATATTCATGCTGGATCCAACATCACTCTTTACCCTTTGGTGTCATTCCGACCAGTTTCTGAGTAGACGACATCAAGTTGACCAGTGCTACGAGCAAAATCTTTGAGGTCCTATTTCCCATAAGATTGTGTGTTGTAGTCCTTTAACTCTTTTGGCTTACCTGCCAGCTTGTCTCTGGTTGTAGTCCTGTAATCTGCATGCGATAGATTGTTCTCCTAGGACGGGGATCTTGACGCTCCTGGGGTCCACCAAAGTCATCCTTTCTCCGTGGGCCACGAGCAAATTGTACAGTCAATCGTTCTCCTTTGAGTTCGGATCCATCTGCGTCAGAGTGTAAGGGGACCGAGCATTGCGGAAAAGAGGACGGAGGAACCTACGGAAAGCTATTCAATTATTAGTCTGGCTAATATTATGTCGTGCAGCCATTCGACACTAACCTGGGACGACATCTCTCGCATCCATCATATCTTCGTATTCGATGAAGCCAAAGCCATTCATGAGTTTTATCTCCTTGATAGTTCCGGCGCCATGGCTGGAGAAGTGGTCCTCGACCTCTTGTTTGGTGACTGAAAGATTGGGCAGGTAAGTTAGCGAACCAGAAAATCCCCAGGATATCGCGCAGCCTTCCAAGAAAGATGAAGATGTCCAAAGTCCAAGACAGGGTGTCAAAGTCAATTAGGTAGAGGCGAGCATACTATTTCGTGGCAAGTTTCCTAGATAGAGCCGAGTCGAGGAGACTGTATCCTGCGCTTGAGCCATGGTGCGCGAGTGATGGTGGTACAAGCCTAGAGACCAGAAAGTAAGGCCAGGCTTCTAGGAGCAGCACCAAAGCCTAGTCGGGAGCAATGGGTGATATCAAAAGGGCCACAATGCGGTTGAAGGATGAAAAATATCCGAGCGGGTTCTTTTGTTTGCGCAATGACAAGCTGGAGTGAAGATGAGGTAGGCAATCATGATGGTTTGACGGTCACCGGGAAGAAATTATGGGACAATCGCGGTGCGGAGCTACTAGTGCTGCATCATGCCGCGAGGCTAACTAACACGCGGTCAAAGAAAGTACCTTATCTTAATAAAAATTCTTTAGATCTGAACAAGCATTTCTGTTGCCTGTCAAACTGGTAGCTATTGTCAAAGTGGAGCTATCTAGCATGTAACATGATGGCCATGTCCTTGCATTCGGCCTGTGTATCATTACTACACGAAAGGGCTGCTCGAAGAGCTCACCACCAAAAGCTGATACTGATGCCAACGGAACAAGCTCGCACGTAATGCCACCAACCCTTTGGAATATACAATGCTTGTCCGGGCTTGAGGAGGCACTCGAGGTAAGGGACCTTACTGATTCCAGGCCATTTCTCGTCCCAGTCTTCTTCCGGCGAAAGCTCCATCGCATAGATATCGACCTGCGAATTGTTGGACATGTCAATGGTATGCCTGCTAATTTCCTCAGCGCATTCGGTAGAGCCTACGTGCGGCGCAGGTTCTTTTGACGACTTGGGGTACAAATTCGAACTATATTGTGGTGAGTAGAGTCGCACGTATTTCGTACCGTGGACTTGGCAAAGGATATTGTGATAAGGGTCGTGGTGCAGTGGAGATACTGTTCTACCTCCCATCCATATGTTCTGGTGGACTGTCGTGTGATTGATGTGCAAAATAGGTGATTGCTGGTCATCACTGGAGCTCTGATGCTCAACGTCGTCTTCAGAGCTCGTTGGAGAAGAACAGTTCGAGGATGATACTTCATCGTCATTCTGCTTCGCCTCATGTAAACTCGCTTCCGTCCCCTGAGAAGTTGACTGTGATTCAGTTTGCGACTCGAGATCTGGACATGAGCCAGTGCTAGGGTCGCTTGTTTGATCTGGTGTCGATTCCCGAGTTCCCCTCCTGTATACGTTCTCGAGAGGCTTTTCACAGTAACAATAGTCAGGTATGGCAATGTCCTTACGCAATTCTGGGATCTGGGTCATTAAGTCATGTTGTGCAAGATATCCCACGCTATCTGTGTTGTCTGCATTCGTAATGTACGTCTTGAGGAAGGTCCTAAATGGCATGATTTCCTGTCGCCAGTCATCATCCATATAGCTTTGTCCGATCTCGACAGGGACGAGCCTTCGACCTCCCAGGGTATGCTTCAACCAGTATTCTGATGACGGCCACTTCTCCAGTGCTGGCCAGTGCCCAATTGTGCCTTCCAAGAGAACAGGTTCCTGGACGTTATGCATATGCCGCTCGAATTGGCTGAGCGACGGTGTCTGAAGTTCCTGAACTGGCTTCGTGATCTGAGGTACAGCAACAAGGTTTGTCGGCAGCTGTGAATCCCGACTTGATCCATTTAGTCTTCGTTTCTTCGAAGGTCGAATCTCTGATGCCTTCAGACCCCGGTCTAGGTTGTCCGCCACGGGACGTAGCAACTCGAACAATGTCTGAATTTCTTCTTCGCGACCATAACCGCCTGCAACAATCAACGCATAATCAAGTATACTAATGGCTTTGGACAGGTCCTTTTCGCACTGCTGTACCGAATGCGTGGTGCAGTTCTTGTGAAGTGCGAATTTGACAACCGCTTGGGAAATGCTCAATATCGTGTACAACCGAAACCAACACTTTTCGACTGTGTTGAATGGAAACTTGCGTATCTCTCTGTCTGCAAGTGCACGTAAAGCATCGAGAGATTGTGTTTCGAAATGTAGTGTGCTCAAGTCACACTGCCGTAAGACGTCGTAATCCAGCCCTAGTATGCCCGTATCGTCAATGAACTCGAGAATCCTCTCCATGGTGGGATTTCCTGTTTATGAACTGTACAATAGGAATCGAGAAACACTGAAACCCGTTAGCCGCGGTGATGAGCTTGAGTTGTTCTCCAATTGCGACATATCCGAACGCCAGACTTCACTACTAGGAGCTCGTTGCGTGTTTGAATTCGTCGAGATTGTGATTGCTTTCAGTTTCTTCTATTGTTTGGTGTCTACAAAGTGGAAGTCGAAAGTGTCCAGAGACGTCAATCCACCAATTTCGTTCAAGAATGGGTGGCCGCTTTCTCAAGATCATGAACCAGCTAGTAATTAGTGTACTCTGGGCTTATCTCAATTCAAATTGATTCCAATGCCTTTGCTTTGCAAGGATTGGATTCCATGGCAGTGCCAGGTAACAAGGGCACGAGACATAATGATATCGAAAGCCCTTATCGTTGTAGAATGAACATATCGAACAAGGCAGAACATATCGGGATCAGAACCGGCCATTCATCGGGAGTTCGAGCATAACGCGCACACGCCACTGTAAATCTCCCTCTTGTTGCGGATCATCCTTTCTATGCTTTTACTTTATTCTTATTCGTATTCTGACCTATCTAACAACTAAAACTATGCATCGGCATAGATAGGAAACAGCTTGTTGAACATGTTTGCTGGATCGTATCTCGCTTTCAGCCTCTGCAGCTTGGGATAGTTGTCACCAAATAGATCTCGGCTCTTCTCGTCGTACTGGTCATAGTTACCATACATCAGCACAGAGTTTGTCTTCTTGTTTCGAACAGCAACACCGGCACCCGCACCTCCTGGTCCGACCTCTGTGCCTTGCCTTTCGAGTTCTTGCTTAAACCTCTCGTTGAGGTCCCTAGCCCACTGTCGGCATTCAGCGTCCTTCTCACTATTCTTCCAAATTGGACAGATCAATGCATTGAGATGTGTTCCTCTGTTCGCAAACGATCCTTTGCTATGCTGTAGAGTCATCCATGGATCGAAAAACTCGTACATCAACAATGTGATACCTCTTTCTTCAGGATCTGCTTGGAAAAACTCCGTGTACATCTTCTGCACATCTTCCACAAAATCGACTTTCAACGGCATATTGAAGCTCGATCCCTTCATGCTGGATCTCAAGCCAATCGGCGGTGCGAGGAACTTGTTCGCGACAGGATACGGCTGCATTGCCATAGTGCTCATCATCGGTCCAATCTCGAACAGCTCCTTCCACGCTTCCTTGCCTTCTTCTTCCGTACCATGCCAGATGATGGTCACGAAAGTGCAAATCTTTCCTTCAGCAGGAGGCGGACTCATGAAGCCAAGACCACCTGCGCTCTTTCCTTGATATCTCGTCCTTCCAGTTTTCGCATCTGGAGTATACACATCGTTGACAACTTTGACAACCTTGTCAACGACTTTCGGTTCGGTCGAGAATAGGACGAGGCCACACCAAATATCACCTTGAGGAAAAGCCCTTGTCACAAACTCAGTAGCAACACCGAAGTTTTGCCCAGCACCAGCTAAAGCCCAGAACAAGTCTGCATTTTCATCTTCATTCGCCCTCACCACTTCTCCATTAGCCAGCACAACCTCCACTTCCACCAGACAATCAATCGATAGTCCATGCTGACCACTTAGCCAGCCATAACCACCGCCCAAGGTCAACCCACCCACACCAGTGTCCGCAACTGTTCCTCCGACAGTATGCAGTCCATACTTAACACCCTCATCATCGACGTCTCCCCAACTCGCTCCACCACCAATTCTGAACACTTTCTGTCCAGGCTCTTCTGACCAATCTTCGATACTTACCTGTCGCATCAACCCTAGATCAATCAAAAGACCACCATCAGTCGAGGATGCCCCAGCAGTTGAGTGACCGCCACCTTTCACAGCCAACTCGATGTTGTTCTCATTGGCGTATTTGACAGCAACACCGACCTCTTGAGCCGTGGTTGGTTTGATGACAAGACCAGCTGGCTTGGACGCAGCCATTGACCAGCGGGCAATGGAGGTCTTGTACGCTTCTGCATTATCGGCTGTGATCACTTCAGCAGCTGTGCTCGAGAGCAAAGAGGTGAGGTTCTCAATGTCAGTGTTGCGCACAGTGCGGCGTTGAGTTGTGCTTGGTCCGACTGATCCCATGGTGACAATGCCTCGTCCTTGGCGGCGTGGATGTTGTTTTTGTTGCTGTTGTTCAAAAACGCTGTGCTTGTATGAGTGTTTGTTCGTCTCGCAGTAGGATCCAGCAGCCCCTCGTGCTTTGTAATACCTCGTACTTTACTTCTGCGAAGCCTGCTTCTTCACGGGGCTTGTATCTCGGCGTGATTATCCGATGTAGTTCCTTTTATTCCTACCGGTTGCTTGAAACCTTTGAGTCTCCTTCGATTTGATCTGCAATCTGTGAAGAATACAGGTCTGCCTCATCTTTAGGTTCTCACATCTAAGATACGGATAAAACCCAGCCACGGCCCGAAGTAGAAAATGCGGGACATAACGTTCTCCAATTAAAATCAGGCCCGCCATCCATGATTCGGCTATAACATACAGTTATGATGCTCACCACCTCACGTCGATCGCCGCACACGATCCGAAGCTTTAACTTGTCAGACCAGCTTATGTATCAAGATGTATTGGTAGAAGCAGCAACTTGCTATGGTGATCGAACTGAGAGCTGGGTAAGAAGCTTGTTCTACCCACCGCAGCCACTGGCGTACATGCAATAACTAGTACGTATACAGGTGAGATTGTAACTGCTCGGCATGTTTATGTGCTTTGATATCTTCTTTCTCGAGCTCGGATGGGCCGCGCCACCATTGCTTTACAGATTCTGCAAGAGCTGGTAACTTCATCTGCTGATGACAACGCGATCTCCTGAAAATTTGCCGGGTTGTTATCGTGACGGCCATCAGGTCCCTTGACTTCACGGATGGTCGAGGTCTGCAACGTACGAATAACGTGTTGAATGCCCTAGTACATATTACAAGTCTCTGGTTACACAGCCTCAGTCAAGCACTTCTCAATCAACTTTCGAGACGCAAGTGCCACATGTTACGAGACATCATGACCAGCAAGAAACATGGCTCGGAGAAGCATCCTGCGAAACAATAAGGGACTTGTGATTCCAGCACCTGTGCTTCAACCTGAGCACAGAACATCTCCAGAATACAGGAGGTTGGGCCAGATGCGGGACCAGATTCCTCACAGGACCACCGCCACAAGCTGCAGCCATATCTGGATTTCGTTGGCATTGGAGGAGCCTCACATTACAGGTATTGGTAAAGGTCGTGGTCACGTCGACACGGGTGGGTTGCTTTTCCATAGCCGTACCGTGACGAGAGCTGGGAGATTTTGAATATATGCAACGTGGCCGTCCACTCAACGTGTTGCCTCGAAGAAGCGCTTGGCTTTTGGTGAGATTTTAATGGTGTCCTTCCTTTGCAAGCCTTGCGCGAAGAAATGGTCGAGCTTGCCTTTCCCTTCCAATATCCATCGAAGAAGTGTTCCGTCAACCGAAGAAAGGGATGTGATAGCACTATCGACGCTTTCTTTGGTGCAGAATTGCGTGAACTTTTTCACTAGTGATTGCAAGATGAGTGAGTGAAACAGTGTGAAGGAATGCTTGAGGTTGAGGAAGTACATATCGACACCAGTTACGCCTGATAGGACCGTCTCGACTTGATATCAAGCTCAGCTGGACAGCACAGCTCGAGAGTCAATACACCCGAACTGCGCGCCGGTCTTTGGCCGGTCTGCGCAAGGTACCATTTGAGCCGTAGCTGTATGCTGTGAATGGAGTGGTGTGATGTTTGGAGCAGGCTGCAGAACTCTTCTGAGGCCTTTGTGAGGCTCCGGCATGGACCAGGGAAAGCAAATAACCTAGCCTTGGAATGATCCCGTTTGCGCTGGAGCGGACATGTCGTTGGCGACCCAACGTAAATGATCATTGATAGGATTAATACGAACGTTCTTCCACTGCATTCAATTGGAAAATCCAAATCCAGTTACAACCCTCATGTACTAAGAAATTGAGATACATAGCCGCAAGCAATGTCATTCAGCGGCCAACACTGCCGTGACGGCGGAGGATTGCATGGCACGTTCCAGCAAAGTCCTGCACGGCTTCTACCAGAGCCAAAATCGTCACAGACACTGCTTGGAACGATTACTTCCACTTCTATCGCTACGTCAGAAATTGACCGCAATCAGTTTCGGACCGAAGATGTCAATCAGGTTGCAAGCTACAATTGGAAAGAAACAACAACTGCGACGATCCTTGTTCCAGGTAAGGCTGCTTAGCTAGCGCGAACTGAAATCCCGTTCGGCTCGTCCCTTCCGCAAGCACCTTTTGAAATCCCCACCTACGTACACTTCGAAGTAGCAAATAGCAAGTAGTGCTAACCATCAACTCTTGCAGGAAAACCTCCTCGATGGCAAACTCCAGTCAGCTCGCGAGCCTTGGACAAAGATAGAGGACCCTATTACCGTGACCCAAATAGTGCTCGATACCCTTCACACCCCACCGAGCCTGCTATTCGTGCCATTCGGGAGATCAACCCGACCTTCGATCTCTCTGAGATCGACATTTTCGGTTGCGGCAACACCTTGGGCAGTCTGCTGTCTTTTGCAAGAGATGAGGAACGAACCCTTTGCTTCGGCGTCGAACTCGTCAGTTCAAGTCTGTTGTTCTTGGTTCGCAAGACTAATAGACCAAGAGAATGGATTGGCAACGTTCATGGTTATGGTCATACATTCCCCGAAGCATACACCTTTTAGGAGAAGGATGTCAAAGCATCGGCGTCACACCAGCGGATAATCAAGTACAACTTTGCAGGTCTGAAGTGCTTTGTCAGATCTGAAAGTGATGGCTATCTGCCTGAATTGGTCGATGATGACCGTGTCAATGACAGTTCTGAGCGGGATTTTGCTCACGAGGACGACTCTGAGACCGATCAACAGCAGCTCTTGTCTACTACGCTAGATCAGGAAACTACGGCTAATGCTGGTAGTCTGAAGGTAGAACGCGCTGGCCAAGTCGTACCCCAACAAGCCGTTTTTGATCTCAAGACACGATGTCTCAAATCCAAGCAGCCAGGTATTCCATCTGGAGATGAGTTTTTGCCACGTCTATGGGTCAATCAGACTTCCAATATGGTTCTGGCTTATCACACCCGGGGTAAATTCGAGTCAAGGGATATTCATATCGTTGATATGAGGGATCGCCTAACAAGATAGGAAAACGAGAACGCAGCTGCATTATTCAAGCTCGGTGTCCTACTTCGTAGGCTGATTGATGTGGGAAAGACAGCAAAGACCAATCGATTTGAGATTCGCCGAATCAAGCATGGCTCACTGGAGGTGTGGTCTGAAGTGCCAGGCTGGTCAGCATTGCCCAAAAATTTGAAGCCACTGTGGGGAGCAAGCAGTGATAAAATGGATGTTGCTTGACGAGATCGACCAGCTCGATCAGGCATGCAGAAGGTTGGCAACCACGGAGTCGACTGTTGAAATGTATATGCGAATGAAGAAGACGACGACGACAACGACCACCTCCAATTTTGAGTCAAAGTCCTAGGTATGGTCGCGGACCTGTTTTGATGTGAGCGATATGGAGACACCAAGGAACATGTGAACGTACGTTACTTTATTTCGCTCTCAGAGCCATCATTCGTTTGGCACACGACGATGAATGTTTAAATCGTCACGATGCATACATAATTCATTGATTCAAAAGATGTCCAGTGGACTTTTACTCTGCGAGCTGTGTCGTCGGAACTGTGCAAGGCAAGGATTAACTCGTGTGACAGTTTACAGGACTACTGCTTGAAAGTCACAGTATGGCTTACGAACACAGTCAAACAGATTGCCATTGCTACAGGCCGTATCCTGTCATCGTTCGATGTGGATCACTCTTCTATTGACTTTTACACCATATTTTGTGAAGGGCATCGACAGCTGAATCAGTGCATGTTACCTCTCACGTACCTGCAGCCGACCCAGGAGCTGAGGTGCGTACGACTCGAACTCCTCGCCAAGTTTCGCTACGGACAATTTCAGCGATCATGTCACAACCGCTGTAACCGACAGGAGAATGCCGATACGGACTTTGATTTCTACCGAGCCAACCAAGGACGTATTACCAGATGAGGCACAGTAGGTTACACAAATTAAAGGTTTAGCGAGATGGGGCCCAAGCTGAGCTTCCAAACTTGGCAAATGCAAAACTCCGGGTGCCTACGCACTTCTCCATCATAGCTAAGAGATCGACGATCGGTACCTGTGAGAGCACACTTCTACAATCACTGAATGAAGGTTACGTATGTCAGTGCGAGGCCACCACATATGTTTTAAGTGCAAGCATGAGCGAAAACAACGGTCCGTGATATCGAAAAGTTCAGAGGACGACTTCGTTGAATAATCGCTTTACACCCGTCCATGTGCGGCATATTCAGTGTACCTAAATTGGGTGGTTGGGCACAAATTGTCCTCAATTGTTGGTCATGAATTTACGTATCCTGAATGTCCGTCCCATGTGGGTGACTGATACTGTTTCGTTGGCTCTTCCAACTCCAAGCCTGTTGATGTGTTTTCGTTCACAGCTCTCTTTCGTGGCTGCTGCAGCCGTACGATTCCTTGCACCTCTTTCGCATTCATGGAACAGATGCCAATACCAGCACTCTTCGCCTGCAGGCAGCTGAGACTACAATCCACTGTCAGACATCGTCAGGGGAGTCTGGACCACAACATACGAACACAGTCCAAAAGTACGTAAACAGTGCAGAGCAGGGCTGTCCCGGATGATCAAATCCATTAGTGTCAGCCAGCAACGGCATGGTAGTCAGGCAGAGCGAATCGCAGCATGGAGTCGAGTCCGTCAGCAACCTCAAGCCCAGCGACTAATGCATAGAATAGCATCAACAGGAGCGATGAATTTGCAATTGGCCTACCTTGACACCGGCCACATGGAATATCGTGGTTTGGAAGACGGCATTCGCCGAGTGATGTCTTCTACCATCAATCTACTCGTGCCACGAGACCTGGAAGCTTAACCAAACTGATCACGGAGCTGGTGCCATGGCATCAATGAATGATGCTTTTGGAGTCCGGCAGCTCTTACTCCTGTTCCTGAACCAATGTTCGAAGACCGGTCAGAATGCTATGTCTCACGAAAATGAACGTTTTACTTCAATTTCAGCCTTTGAAGATCAGTCATCCCTGCTGCAGCGAGGTCCCTTCGGTGAGCGAGGAACAAATAAGCCATAGACCACAGGGTCCTCCTCGACCATGCATGGTGCTAACACTGCTGACAGGTGCAGGAAGTTTAGGTTCGGCGGCTTGTGGGTTGTGTGTTTTCAGCTGGCAGGCTCATAAATATGAATTGGGAATAGAAGTCCGAGGACAGTATGCAAATGTCAGCATTGGGAGACGTGCCGTGCAGTGCTGCTGAACAAGCAGATATCCCATTCATGCGTTCTCCAGATCCTGGACAGTGTTAACACGAGGGACACGAGGATTGTCGAGAGGGATGCGAACCAATAAGCGAAGGAACTGGGATGCACTTACTGTACAGTGAGTGGGAAGTGTCAGACCAGAACGCAGCAGCGTATTGCTGTACACACCTGCAGTATTTGCATGCATATCTGAATTTCTGGTTACGAGTGAAGCTCAGACACGGTCAGAACGCTGCCCAGAAGGCTTGAACCTGGAACGCTTCTGTCAGCATGTTTTCTTGGATGTTGGTAAATGGGTCAAACATGATCGTCCGTCCATCAACCATCTCCTGCTGGACCCTTTGATCTCACGTCCTATGTGGAGCTTCCTGCTTTTCCACCTCAAAGTCATCCGTATCACTGCATGAAATATCATGCCTCACCATTTAGTAAGGTCTGTACGGATGGAAAGTGGAAGCTACAAGGTCAACTCACACCTAGCAGCACTATTCTGGCAACTGGTGGTGCAGCTCTGACATGGTTTGAGGGACATCACTTTGTGTCCACCTCATTTAGTGAGAATGCTCGGACATGCAAGCATTGAGCGCTCAGTCTTAGTGAAGATTACCTGATCCATCAGCTTTCACCAGAGGTTCTAACACACGCCAGTGCATACCTTAACAGCTAGTCCGTTCAAGTTGTGAGGGGACTCGTCCGTGATAAATGGGATAGTGCTTGCCACGCCCAGTGATCCTCACCTTGTCAAATATTGTTGCCAATTATCATTGCCAGCTCCGACACAATTGCATACGTGCCTGGTAGGGAAGACGTTCTCTTCTCGTAAAAGAAAGCTGGACCTGGTTAGCTGGAAAGTAGCCAAGTGCGACTAGCACGTGTAACGCCACTCACAAAGCAACTGAAATGTTGATACGATCTCGCACTCGTTTAAGGCCCAAAAGTGCCAGGTTTATACCAAATGAGTATTTCCTCCTTGATTACTAAGACATGATTGGCCTAGTTTCAAATATACCTGGTTGCCGTTCAAAATTAGTGGTCGAATGACGTGCAATGTCCTTCGGGTACGTACCGTAATTATACGTGCCTTTCAAATATCATTTCCTCCGCGGCACACGAGTTATGATAGCCTCGAATATCATCTGCTATCGGACGACCTCTCTCTTGCGCATGATTTACTTACCACTTACTAGTTTAAGAGCTGGTTCCATCTCAGGTGGCTTGGACGATTGGCATCCCTATTAGACATGCTTGCTTCGTGTTCATGCAAGTTCTAACGATCGGGGAAAACACACGAATATTCCCAGCCTGTCCAGTTGAAATCCATGTACGTGGAGACTGAAATCGCTAGACGATAGCGTAGCGAAGGTCGTGAGGAGGTGCTAGGTACAGTTTGTGGAACAGTGGCGTCTTACTAATGCAAGACCCGGTTCCTGACGCATCCGGATTTTAGCTGTTCAATATCATGTCCCAAAATGGTAGTTATTGGGCGTATCTCGAAGGACCAAGCCCATCCTAGAAACTGTAAGGAGCTCTATAGTCCAAGAAAGAGCCCTGGCCGGTGTCATTATCGGGCGGATTCAAAAGCCGTGATAGTGCATATGAGGTCCACCTCCGCCATTCGGGAAGTCAACTCAAGCGAGAGGCGAGGACGATCCACCCCCGCCTCTTGGCCATGCACGCCAAGGCCTTGGACGACACACTACTTAGACAGTCAACATGGTCCCATGTTCATTGAGCGCTTTGACTAATCCAGGGGCATTTCAATTCGCATGATTTTAGGTACTGTGAGGTAGTCTTGTACTCCCTCGGAGAAAGAAGCTAATTTAAATCGTACAACAAGCACTAACATTAGCACTATCTTTCAAGGCATTGCACCGTGAGCAACGAAGCATGGTATTTTTGAGCCCTACTTGCAGCTATGAGCCTTGCTCGTACATCCGTCTGGGCATACCTTGGATCAGACAGCAGTACGTATTCGCTTGCATGAAGATGTTCGCCTCAACGAGGTGGATTGACGTATTATCACGCCAAGGGGCTCTGAATTAACCGGTCTAGAACGATAATGATGAGTTGCTAAGAAGAGATGTCCTATGGGATGTGCCAAGCATCAACGTCTGAGGACCGTTCATTCCTTGGAAGTGCCTGGTTCTCCTGCAGCTGCCTCGTCCTGTTCAGTCTCGTCCAAAAGCAGTTCTTCCCTAGCACAACATTACGTTCAATTAACATCGATCGAGACGAGTGGTGATCCTATGGACCAGTAAAACGTTTCTCTGACCTTTGCGTTGCCTCCACATTCTTCAGCCTGCGTCCTTGGCCAGCCCGTATTGTCCCTTCCTGTCAGCATACGTGCAGATCCATGCATCGAATGAATAGCGGAGTCACTGCATCAATCCTGACAGAAAACTGTCGTATCAAAGATCTGCGGTACTACTACCCACGTGTGCAGGTAGTTGTTGTCCAAGGTCACGAATTATGCCTCCTAGAGGCTACCTTCAGTGACACTACATGTGTCAATACTGGCATAACTGCAAACAAATCTGGAGGGCGTCACAACAAAGACTCGATCTATGCTGCATCGAGAGGTTGTCATAGGCCAAAAGCGAACAGCAGAGCTCAAAAAGATGATCTGGTAACTACGCACGTTTCTATCTAGCACAGCTGCTTGTGCCTCTCAGGCTGAATGAAGACTTCTAGGCAGGATCCCTGACATACGAAGTTTTGATTGTCAGTTCGAATTACGTTGTGCAACTTATGGGATTAGTGATCTTGAGCTGCAAAATCCAAGAAAACACCCCCTCTTCAGCTGGTCTTGCATCTTCTTCCGGTGCTGTATGGTCCAGGACTAGGGACGGACATGTCTGGGAACGGCAATATTGGTGCGCATCTTCATCGCGATCCCATTGATATGGTTAGAGCGGAGCTCGCATTACTCTTCATAGTTGGTCTCAGAATCATGCAGGGCTCGTTGGCTTCATTCTCAAAAGGTGCTGACCGAAGAGTGGGTGAATCCATGGCGTTCGTCACAGAACTGGATGTAAGCGAGCTAGACAATCATTAGCGAGGACTCAGGTTTGGGACAGCTGAAAACTCTTAGCCGAATCTGATACAGTCAGCTACCAAGCGATCAATGAGACAGGCCATCTTCGAGTATAAGAAGGTCTCTGTTTCCTCTGGTTGCATCCCTCAATCGCTCAGACACCAAGCACTTGTTCCACATCTCAATCTCAAGCACAATCACAATCAGAATCAAAAGCCTTCAACGTTCTCCTACCAATATGCATTTCACAAAGACCCTCGCTGTCGTTGCATTCCTTGCTACAAGTGTGCTTGCAGCTCCAGCTCCCAACCCACCACCACCACCACCAAAGACTCAGCCAACCAAGCCAGCTAAACCCACGCCTACCACTGTCGTTCAGACAAACCAATGCGGCAACGGTGCTTCACCATATTGCTGCAACACTGACAACCTAGGCAAATACACGACTTGCAAGACCATGAGTAAGTTTGATGTATACAGACACACACAGACTGAGACACTAACACCTCAACAGGCAACGGCGATACATGCAGTGCCACAACAATCTGTTGCAACGCCAACAATGTAAGGCTCACCTTCCATATCACTTGCATATTAACTAACTCGGGCCCCAGTCGATTCAAGTCTGCCTTGGCGACGTGACTATCCTCTAGAGCAGATATGTCCCACCACCCCATCAGGGTCTCCTGGCCCGCAGTCAGTCGTGAATGAAGGTACGAAGATGATGATGATGATGATGATGAAGGATCGATGGCGACGGAAGATGACGCTTGTGATCTCGCTGATTTTGCTTTGAGGAACTTGGACAATCCTTTGGGTTATCGTTACCACCACTATCATTAGCTGAAATAGGTATCAATGTGATTTGAGGGTATCCATATACTGCCATTCGGAACATCCTGCCCTGCCTCTCACATTAATGCGTTTCCCTTGTACAATTACAGCAGTAATTGCCCGTCCTGTAGTAACTAGTAGAATAGCTGTTCTGTATCATCTGCTGTGCTCACTCATACCTTCGTTGTCGGAAATTACCGGCTTAGAAGCTCTCCGCATGCATGCTTCACCTCTTTGAGTGCTCGGCATTTGCTTTCTTAGCCACGTACGTATAAGCGTACCATGATTTCGGCTACCACGGATTCACTTCACTAAACCGTTTTGCTCGGCAGAAAGGACAACCAGGCCAGATCATGCTGCAGTCTGTTCCCCGAACAGCATTATCACACATAAGCACGTACACCAACTAGCTCAAATAAACTCACCTGAACCCAGTTACCAACAAAGAACCTACGTAGGACGTGATAACCATCGCCATTTCTCACAGTGTGAATTCGTACCCATTCTTTCCAAAGCTGAGCTTCCACATCATCATCCATTCGAAGACGAATTAGACAAGACAAATGTATGCCTAGGTACAGACACTTTGTAGGTCCTGCAACACAGCAACTCAAATTCACGCTCGTAGCATGTTGTTATCTGCACAGAGCATGTGATAGCTTTCTACGGGGGCGCAGAAGTACAGCTACGGTCGTCAAGTGCGCCAGAGATCGATGTCATAGAAACCACAGAGCGTGACGTGTCATTACACTGCAACAAACCAATCTCAAATACAACATTTGTTACATGTACATATACTGTAACACTATAGCCGCAAAAGTTGCTGTCATTATCACGGCTACAACTTTTTCAGGCCATGACACTTTTTCTGGGTAAGCGCGCAAGTATCACGGTTACAATGCACACTATTTGGTCAATCTAAACACTGAGAAGTTACGAGCCACAGCGTCGTTGACAGCTGCTTATTGCAGCCGAACTTCATCGACGATACTGTATCGGTGAAGTACAGCCGCACGTGAAATCGGACAAGACATGGTACGTACTGGATCATGGACGAAACACACACTCGCCTACGGCGCTGTGCTCGAAATACAGAACAGATGCATGGATAAGGGGCGTGAATGTCGATTATACCTACGTACATAGGTACGACTCGAGCGATTCGAGTTATCATTCGCCCTTTGTGCTGCTCATTGCTTGATGAATGAAATTGAAAAGCCGACAGTTTCTTGGATTTTGACTGCAGAAGTCATGGAATTGTTGGGCCTAACCTCTATGCATCACTTGTCCGATGAGGAGTGGGAGGTATGAACACTGTTATTGTGTCGAATTATCAGGCCTTACAAAGATGATCTGATATTAATGAACTATTCCAGAGCAGTAAGGGAGTAAGTTTTGATCTGGGGGCTTATCACTTCTCTACCTGAATGATAGTGAGTTTACAGGTCATCATCCAATCTAAACAGTCCTGGTCAATCACAGAGAGCGTGTGCAGAGTGGTTAGTGTCCCTTTACCACCACATGCAGCCTATTTGATACCAAAGTAGGTACGATTTCTCGAGCTATCGATTTTGACCGGTCTGGCCGTTTCCACAAATCTAGTCCTTCTAACGTCCAGCAGCCATCAACAAGATCGGTGGTGAGACTCATCAGACTCTAATGACCAAATATGCTGACTTCATCGAGCCCTAACTCGAGCCACTCTCAAGAAGATTTAAACCTTCCCAAGAGACTATTGCTTATGACATATAAGGTACCGATAAAGTTAGGGATGCACGTTGTTTGAACACGAAATGTTTGACAAGAGTTGGCGAAGAAACTAACATTTGCCAGAAATACACGGACGTGTGCTACATATATAGAGGCTATCATGTCCAACCACCGGTAGGGTAACCTCACAGCTTTTTCTCTCAATAGGATCTCGCCACAAATATTGTGGTACTGAGGACACCGTTCTCAAGTAAACGACAACTGAAGTTTATACGGACCTAGATATCCCCCTGTCGAGACCACACCTCTCCCAACAAACATCTCATTCAATGTGCGAACAGAGTGCTTACATCCCACAACCATGAGTGAGCAACTAACTTATCACCACAGCACGACTTGTCAAATGACCGAATTCAACATCTGTGAGCCGATCCGTGCATCTACCCTGGTCGTTTATACACCCACAGGAGGTACAAACAAATGTAACTTCGTACGCTACCGTCATGTTGTTACGAACCCTACCTCACCGATTCAGCTATAAGTACACTCACTACTGTACCTTCAACGTCAGCATTAGCATCGCCGCATCGACATAAACACACCGTTCTGCCAGCATAGATATAGTATACTGTACGTACGTACCCATCGAGATGGTCAGCCATCCAACATCTGCAGAGCGAGTGCGTGACCCTGTTCGACGTGGCAGGCGTCATCATGTATCACGGTCTTGTCGACATCGTCACGAAAGGTCAGACCAGAAAATGCTTTTTTTTTTTTTTTTTTGGGTGGAATGGATAGCTAGGTAGAGGCGCGAGCATAATCAGGTGCTTACGCTACTTACACATACGTACAAAATATCATACATATCTCGTGATGCTCGTAAGGAAGTCATTGGCCTTGCGAACACCGACGCAGAGGGCAATTAGGTACGTACGTGGCGTATGCCTGGTCGCCTTGGAGAAAACACGTACGCATATGTGTCTACCGTTGGTTACGCAAATACAATACATATCTCCCGATGATCTTCGGAAAAGCTGCTGAAGGATCCGAGACAGAGTTCTTCTGACAGTGAGAGCCATACGTATTCTAGACTCGATGTCAACACATCTGCAGAAGGACAGGAGAGCAGGTACTGTAGTTGCTTATTGAGCGATGAATGTCCAAGTACTTATGACCAGACAGTATTGGACATGAAGGACTGAGATCGTGTTTACGTGGTTTTATGGCTGCGACTATCTTTGCGCGGTGCCGTAGTGCCGTGGTAACAAATCCCATGCCGACTGGAAGGTACCTATATAGGATATAATCGTCCACAGACTGATCCATGGCCACGAATCAGGCAGCTCACATCGAAGTCAACCCCAGCGTAGAGCTTTGATGACTGTGAATGTGGATTCCGAAGAAAGGTATCGGTAACAGATGTGACCTGACTGGAGGCTCCCTAACTAGTACCGCGATACTCGAGAGACGTGAACTTTCATCGATGTCGTGGAATCCTTCAAATTGAGTCCGCTACCACTCTATACGTATATATATATACAGTCCCTCACACTCACTATCAACTATCGTTACGTACTCCCCCCTTTATAAGTATCCAACCAAAAAAGCCATTTTCACTCGGACTTGGCAGTCAGAGTCAATACTGTAGGTAATAGGTATAAGGTATGTGGTTTCGACGAAAGGTTTCGCGCTCCTCTTTCTTGCTAGGGATCTACGGAAGTTCTGTACAGTAGAGCTTTGATACAGAGATCCGTGATCAGTTGTTAGGAATGGTTTCATGGTTAGAGATGGAGTGAAATACTGTTTTGCAGTCTAGTAAGTCGTTGCTTATCAAATACCTCGATGGAAACTCTGGAGTCATTCCACAAATTCTGAGTCTTGTCCCTCCTTGAAGCGCCCGAGGACCGTCCTGGACGAACCTCTGAATTGCGCGTGATAAAACAAACTCTGCTAGGTGGAAACAAAACGGCTGATATTGGTCGTGCTGATGAGGTTGTCGGCTGCGAATGTGGTTGTGCTGCAGGTTCTCTTTTGGCCAGCTGTCTGAAAGTGTAGATTGTGCCTGCTGGGTTTATTGTTATGCCTGATATACTGTAGTTTCGAAATCACACAACATGGCTCCGTCAATGAACCGTAAACTTCTCCATCGGGCTGGAAATCGTTCTGCGGTCTCACTGTCACCTTCATACTCAAGCCAGCATCTGGGTCTCGATTGATACCCTGTCCGACCAGTCCCATAAACGTCGAACTTCGCAAGCTGAGCGCGAGAAGGTAATGGGGCTATCGAGATAGAATACACAATGGTGTACTCTTCCGATGCTACTCATGCCCAATCTAAGCTGTCTTGGCCAGTACTTCGAGGTCTCTGAGACTGTTGGTTTTAGGCAGTGGAGGCTACTATAGATTCTTGGTCACGTAGTCGAGTTTCCACGGCTCAAGAGAGTGTGTGTCTGTAATCCCTTGTTTTACTAGAATCAAGACCACAGCTATACCATCAGCTCCAGAGCAACTCGCTCACCTATGTTTGTCGGAAGACATGCAGTCTATTACCAATTGTGAACAGTGCCTCACCTACTATATTGTCCGACACAGTTGTTCCAACATACCATATATTTAAACTGTCTTGACCTAACCAAGTAACGCCACGCTTCCCATCGATAACGCCGCCGGTCATTATCGGCCAGTGAATTGAATAAACTACTCAAGCTGCTGCATACGCCCCGAATAGACGTGTGATTATGCTCGAAGTTGGCTTT
>Ga0115842_100187_pt1 | contig 22787 bp, 26 predicted proteins | sample InSIn2SAF170_2_FD_83856 | JGI IMG/M metagenome (GOLD analysis project Ga0115842, IMG submission 83856)
GATCTAGCTCAGGACGATGACGACCGTGAGGTTTGGTATTTCACGCGAGACAATGCTCGGCGTTTGATAGATGCACTACCAGAACTGTTCGACGATCCGTCAGTGGCACCTGTCAAAGACGACGCAGCTACAGAGACAACAGTACTAATTCACAATGATCTAAACCCTGGCAACATTCTTATCAATCCAGAAACACTGGAAATCACTGGCATCATCGACTGGGAGAATATGTCAGCAGTGCCGATTGGTATCGCCTGCTCCCCACCAGATTTGATCACAGGGCTCCAGCCACGTGACACAGAACCTGACCATGAGGCCTATTGGGTGTCTGACGACGAGGACGAACGCGAAAAGAACTTCGGCAAGTCCGTGATTTATACTGAGCATCTCATGCAGTGGCAAGACACACAGCTAAAGCCCTTCTTCAATGAGGAAATGCGGCGAATCTGCCCAGAATGGATCAATGAATATGAAAAGGGTGAAGGACTACGAGATCTTTATGAAGTCGTCCGGGATTGTGACAACCAGTGGTTCGCGCGATATGTCGGAGCTTGGCTTGGATGGATCGAGTATGGTAATAAACAATCGATGGCTTGGATTAAAGATGAAAGATCTCACATTCGTAAGGATGATGAAGGCGAAGAGGACGACAACGAGGATACCGAGGATCAACAAGAGAGCACATGGACACCAGCGATGATGCCATACCTCATAGGCTCGAAGAACCGTCTTGATGATGAGGACGTCAAAGACCGGCAAGAGACTGTGTGGACACCAGCGATGATGCCCTTCCTGATAGGCTCAAAGAACTGTTTCGAAGAAGAGAGTGAGGTCGATGGCGACAACGATGACGAGCACAACAAGGACCAGCAATATCCGATCTGGACACCAGCGATGCTGCCGTGCTTAACAGTCTCAAAGAACTGTCTCGAAGAAGACGACCACGCGCAGGGAAACGACAAGCAAGACGCTGGCATTCCAGTATAGACAGTACGTACGTATATAGCTGTACTCCTCGTTCTAGAGCATGACACGTTCCACGTAGCAGGCAGTTACATAGATCACATTACATATCACACTACATACTTCCTATACGTAGTGCCAGCAGCAAAGATACTATTCGAAACAATGCAAGCCCTAAGGGCAAAAGCCTCCTCTAACCCAAATCTGCTAGGTGCCGTTGATTCCCTATAGTCACCATCCAACGTAACGTACATACCCGGACTACGAGGGGCAGTTACTACAGAGTTGTGTGCGAACAGTAGAATACGCACCTACTCATATCTATACCTAACTGCGGAGGTGTGAGTGTATGGGGACGTACACGTATCCACGTACTCGATTTCCGAAGCGCAGTAAAACAATGCCACCAGTCTACGTACGTATATTGAGACTTCGCATGTCCACGTACAGTACTTGCTGTAAGCTACAGGAAGTACGTACTTACGTACCCACACATCAGCCTATCTAACATACGGTACCGAGTAGTAAGTAGAAAGTACATGGCGTACGCTGTTATACTACGTATATCGCATTGAAGCTAATAATGCCAGCTGGAGCGGGAGTTGAGATGATATGAGATCAGATCAGGTAGAAGTGGATTCTCAAATATTCCAACCCCTTTACGCTAACTACGCTAACCACTCTCCCTGCAAATCAACCAATCACAGGCCGCGGCATCTCGACCGCATCGCCGCGGTGTGCGGTGTTTGGACCGCTACATGCGCTGCTTCTTGAACAGCGTTCGTACAGTGTGGGACAAGTACTTATACCAGCTGCACTCCCTTGGATCTGATATGTGTATCTTCCATATTCATCTACTCTTCAAATAGCACAAGAGAAAGAAAACAATATCTTGGAGTTGGGAAATAGAACAGCCAGCTACAGTCTCAGTCTCACGATGTCTTCCGTAACAATGGCGGCAACGACAACGACACACAAACCGGCAACGGTGTCCCTGCACGGTCGGTCATACAATCTCCCCCAGAAGCCGGCCGTGGTAATCTGCGTTGATGGCTTCGATCCTACGTACCTCCGGGCCGGAATCGAGGATGGCATCACACCAACACTAGCCTCGTTCGTCCATCACGGCTTCCACACCACCGCAAAGTCCGCTATGCCTTCTCTCACGAACCCTAATAACCTCAGTATCATCACCGGCATGGCGACTTCCTACCATGGCGTCGGTGGGAATTACTACCTCGACACGGCGACGGGGGAGGAACATATGATTACCGATGCGGGGCTCGTGAGAGGCGAGACTGTTCTGGCTAAGCTGGCTGGCGCTGGGGTGAGAGTTGCTGCGATCACGGCGAAAGATAAGCTCAGACGCATTTTGTGTCATGGGTTGAGACCTGCCGAGCAAGGTGGGTTTTGTTTTTCAGCACAGAATGTGCGCGGGACAACTGTGCAGGAACATGGAATTGAGGATGTTGAGGGCTGGCTTGGACAGAAACAGCCGGAGCAGTATAGTGCGCAGTTGTCGCTTTTTGTGCTTGATGCGGGGTTGAAGTTGCTTGAGCAAGGGAGGGCGGAGTTTTTCTACCTGACGTTGTCGGATTATGTGCAGCATAAGTATGCGCCGGGGGAACCGGAGGCGAATTCGTTTATGCGAGAGCTTGACAAGCGACTTGCAGCTTTCATGAGGCTTGGTGCTGTTGTTGCTATTACGGGGGATCATGGGATGAGTGATAAGGCGAACGAGAAGGGCGAGCCGAATGTGTTGTTTGTGGAGGACGTTTTGAATGAGAGATGGCCACATCTTGGAGCGAGGGTTATTTGTCCTATTGCGGATCCCTTTGTCAAACACCATGGCGCTCTGGGTGGATTTGTCAGAGCACATTTCTTGAAGCAGCGACCTTCCGATGAGGAGGTCAAGACGATCGTCGGATACCTCGAAAGTCTTCCTCAAGTTCAGATGGCATTGTCGGGCAAGGATGCTGCTGAGCTATTCCAGACCCCACCTGACCGCGAGGGAGATCTGGTGGTTATATCCGAGAAAGGTTCAGCAGTGGGAGCACGTGCTGATGAGCATGATTTGACTCTGCTGAGTGATCACCGTCTTCGGTCTCACGGTGGTTTGTCGGAACAGGATGTTCCTCTTCTGCGATCTGAGCCGCTCATAGGACCAGCGAAGAAGGATGGCTGGAGAAATTTCGACACCTTTGATGTGGCCTTAAACTATTGGTAAGATTCGATTGCGGCGAGTAATCGTGCAAAGACAGCTTTGTGCCTGGCTTGAGATTTCACAATTTGACATAGATTGTCCATTTCAAGGTCCGTCCGCGTTGACACCGGCAGTCTCACCTGAACCAGGCATGGAAGAACGACCTCCAGCACTTAACCAATCAAGGTTGTCACCATCAAGGAAAGTGAAATCCATGTTGGCATAGTCCGTAGTGAAAATGTCAGCATCAATAGGAATATAAGCCGAATGAAAGTGCATCTCATCAGTCGCCATTGACGTAGACATGTACGTCCCAGGTCTGCTATCTCGCAACGGGTCGTCGTCGTTCAGGTTATCACATGTATTCAGCGTCTTCAATGCGTGTGCAAGTCCCACTAGAGGTATGGTGGATGAATATGAGACGTCAGCTCCCGTGCCGCTAGGCAGTAACGATTCCTGTAACATGTCGCACAGTTTTCTTAAATCGTCTCTAACTTCCGGCTTCCCGCTCACGTCTGTTAGATACTTATGTTGTGCTTGAGCAGTCCTATGCAGTATCATGCTTGCAAAGGCTGTCATGATTCCCAGGTAAGATGGAACTGCTTGGAGAGGGAAGCCTGATTCTGCCAGATTTGTCACTGCTTTGATTATTTGCAACGCACATTTGATCGCTTTCTGAGCAAAATGCTGTAGCTCAGTCGTGTTTATAGCTATGATTGGTGGTTGATGTTGTCTTTGTGCTGGCCCTCTAAACACGTGAGAAAACAAATATAGCTTTGCAGAGAGCAAGGAGATATGGAAGGTCTGACTCGCGAAGTGGTGGTTTCCATCAATGAAAGCAGGGGTTAGAAGATGCGCCAATGGCGACAGCACAGGCATCCAATCTTTGAGCCAAGTATCGTATGCACTTTCGAACGCTCTTAGCTCTTCAGCAAACGTAGAGCTATGTCTTTCAATATCAGCACCGAATTTGTCGAATACTTGTGTAGTGATGGACCACAACTCGAACTGAGCGACCAAAGCTAAGTCATTTTCCTGACTCTGAGAAAACTCGCATTGCAGGAGCAGACGAGGGACTGTGCTGTATCCGAGTTCATGCGTCATAGGTGGCCTTCCGTAACTCAATGAGCAATGATGGTCGACGATGTAGACGAGATAATAGAGGCGAGTTCGATCGTAGCAAGCTTTTTTCGTATGTGGCATTTTCGTTATACAGCGATGGAGATTGAGCTCCGAGGATATTCGGACAGCTGAATCGTCAGTACTGGTCTTTGAAGCATATGAAGCATGACCCACACAAAGCATTCAGAGCTGTCGCAATCTCATTGAGCCAGAGAGCTCCTACACATAGAGCTCGTACATCATCAAATGCATGCTGACTGGTGAAGGTCTTTTCGGCAACCAAGGCCTTGAATCTCGTAAGCCACTTTTGATAGTCACCCGCACCGGTGCAATATGCGGCAGTAGTGCAGAGGGAGATGGCTAGGAAAGGAGAACGGGCACGCACAGAATTGAGCGAGTCGTCACTAGTCAGGATATGGTGAATTAACGGATCGAGCTTCGTCTGGAAATATTTGAAGTGCGATTCAGCTCCATTAGAAGTGAGCAGGAAGTCGTCTGGTGTGACAGTGTCTGAGACGATAGATCTAAGGCGTGTATCTGAAATTGTCGAAGGAGAATCATTGTGCACCAGCCCATTCACTGATGCAGCTGGAAAGGCGCCCAAGCTGCATGAAAGCTCGGATGTCGGCACGACCGTAATGTCAGGATGCAGCACAGCGGATTGTGTTGTCGGTATAGTATCATGATTTGCCCTCGTCTGTTGCTCCGGGGCGACGGGATGGATGTTTGTGTTCAAATGTCTCGAGGTGTGTAGGACTGACTCGAGCTCACCTAATCTCTGTTCGATAGAGTGTTTCCAGCTAAGGGAATCAGATATTCGTTCCCAGTACAATGACGTCTCAATGAATCTAGTATTGCATACCTCACATCATGTTCCAGCAACGTCTGAATGCTCTTGCTGACGGTACACGGTAGTCCACGGGCTTTGCAGCGAGTGCATGGAGGTTCTGAATTAACAATGTGACATTTGATCTATGCCGTCCTCTCTGTCAGTCATTTCAGCTTCTAAATAGTGCTGTGTCGCTCTAGAGCTCCAGCAAAGTAGCCTACCTTTCGCTTGCGGCAAGCCATACAAGCAGTGGTCTTCCGTGTCGTATCTGAGCCATCTCGCTCTTCCAAGGTATTGCGCAAGGAGGCTGTTGCAGAAGATGGAGCCATGAGCGTTGCGTCGATAACTATTCGAGCACAAGGATAACCCACTTGAAACTGGTCATAGTCATCAGAAGGACTAAGGTGATCGTAGGGTTTGTACCTAATCTGGTATCAGAGATCAGTGAGTCGTAAACGAGCAGGTGTGAGGTTAGCACTTTCCGGTTCCACACTTAGCGGGATGAGCCGGATAGAATCTACACCGCGCTCTTTTTATTGATCACCCTATACCGCAGCTTTTATCCGCTACTTCACCCATATCCCACTTCCCACTCACCTCTTACTGACCGCGACCACACCACGGCCGGGCGAGTCTATCTATAGCGGTACTACCTACGGTCCTAAGACCTGCACTAGTGAACAAAGAATAATTACAGAGCAAGAGACTTCTACTTACTCAATTGAAGGAGATTCTCGAGAATACACTCTAGAAGGGTCGTAGCGAGATCAGAATCAGGTTCGAATTTGTAGAGAAGGAACTGTATCGGCTCAAGGTATTACCTTCAAGACGATGAGGCTCAGGCCAAGCGTGATTGATTGTTGGCTTTGATTGGTATGGAGATGTGACAAATGGCCTTTTTGATCGATCCTTCGAAATGAAACGCCGACGAAATGTTTATGAATCTTAATGAATAGCGTATATAGCTTGTACAGCTCGATCACTGTCTTAGTGGGTACTGACAGAGGTAACTTGGCAACCCTACATCATGTCACGACATATCATACCAAGCACTCGCTGAGCTTAACCACACCGAGAAAGCGACAACACCAAAACAGAACTACGTCGGACATGTTAAATTATGCCATAACCTGTGGACTTCCTCCCTGCGAGGTCTAAGGGTTGACCACTATATAATTTTGTACATGATCGGAGACTACGATACTCGGTAAGATTAACTGTAACACTCGTGCTTTGGCGCAGTCTATGTCGTACATAGTCACTACTCTCACCTCTATTGTACATCGCCTGCGAAAAAATCTATTTTAGTAGAACAAAAACATTCCTAAGCTTGACCTATCTTCTCTTCTTCCTCCATAATTTGGGCTGTTCTGTCGGTGTCATTGTTGATTACCGGATGACTTCTTTCGTTCTTTGTTGCCGAATCCTGTTCAGAAGTTGCTTTGAAGTCAGCCATGTCCGGCTCCGACAAGTCCTCAGTAATGACTTTGCGTGTCTTGCCCCAGCCGAAGGAATCCATATAAAACGACGCATACAGCAAAACTGCAATATTGATGAAAGGGCCCCCAAGGACATAACAAGCACAACCCAGCCAAAATTGAATGCGATCTCTTGCATTATCATGTAACCAAAGTGGTATACAAAGGTAGTAGGTAACAGGTACTAGCATAACGGAAACAAAGGCCATGATTATCCATGACGGGGCATCTGAAGTACTGATCAGCAATGGCAGTTGGAGGAGACATCAATAATACTTACGCATACATGCAATGATAAAGCTTGCCACGCTTGCCATGATGAACGGATTGGCTACCCATGTGACCACGTTCACTACGGCAAGTATTCTTTCGAACCACTGAACACCCGGAGCGAAAGCCAACAAAAGATCATTTGAGGTAGCTCCCAACGTCCATCTGCGCCTTTGCGAAAGATAGACCGCCCATGTGCACGGCACATCTGTTGTAGCTTTTGCTGCCAATGCCTGTCTGGTCTGGACCTTTGGCCGAGCTGAAAGCATATGGCAAACATGGTTTCGATCTTCCGACGCTGTGGCGCGGATGTGAGACAGTAACGAATCTGTCACTCCGGGACAGTACCCAAACTTCTCAACGAGAACTACTGGGCCACACGTCTCTTCGCAGATTTTGAGCAGTTGACAACACCCAGGAAGGCATGAAACTTTGTGTGTGACGATGGACTGGTGCAGGCGCCGAAGACCTTGTGCAATGGTATACTCGGCTGACTGATACAGACGCCACAAGTTCCACTGCCCTGCACTAAAGTCGACCGCAACGTAGCCGCAGACACCGACGGTGTTCGGATATCTGAACGACATGAGTAGGGAGTGGGCAGCGGGAGTGTTGGCACATACCTGCTTTCTTCCAAGAGGCTCACAATACATCTGCGATCAAATGCTGTATCGGCGTCCATACCAATCAGGTGATCAACATGGGTCTGGTCGGCGTCTTCCAACAGAAACCTGGCCATAAACGCAAAAAACTTGCCGGAGAAGATCGTTTCCGGTCTCCGTTCGCGGATGTTGAAATTGTAGAGAAAACTCCGAACCACGATCAGACCGTCTCTTTTCCCCTGGTTTTGCTGCTTGATGATACAGAGATAAGGCAGTCCCCGATATGCGCCCTTACGTACAACCACATTCATGAATTGCTGATCGTATGCAACATATGCAGACTCAATCTCTTCGTGGACCGAATATGATGTGAATATGTCCTGCAACAAGTAGTTGCCTGTTGTCTTTTCCATTCCCGGACCTCGGACTCGGCCATCGCAAACCACCATGATTGAGCGTTTATGCTGATGAACGTCATCCTGGTCGATGAGTGAGTTCAACGACTTCAAAAGCTCCTCTTTGGTCTCATTGTAACACGGTATCATCAAGACAAGAGATTCTGGTACAGGTGGCACTATCTTTTCTTCCGGCCAGAAGGATTTTCTGATTGCTGTAGTGAAGATATTCGAGAACACCATAATGACATTCAATGCAACCGTTGCCGTGATAAAGGGCAGGAAAATATAATAATATCGTGGCCACCACCACGTTGCGAAAATAGCAAAGCCATTCGCACCAATCTGCCAAGATTGAACAACGTGCTTGGTTATCGTGATGTTGCGTTTGCCTCGTGCACGTGCGACTGGATCTTCATTCTCTGTTTTGGGCTTGGGAACAACGGTTGTGATGTATTCCTCTAGAGGATTTGCAGCACATTCGGTCGGTTGCGGAGCTGTCACAACGTCCTTAGTGGCTGGACCTAGCGTTGCAGCTGGCTGCACTACCACAGTCTCAGCTTCAGTGTCAATGGCGTTGAAGTGCTCTTCTGGCTCATTGGCCGATTGTATAGATCCTCCCAAGCTTGGTAGTCGTCTTGGCAGTGCAAGGACATTTTCATGCTCTTCGGTATCGAGTCCACAAGTCTCGGAACGGTGTAAGCTTAAGCTCGGAAGTTGTGATGCAGTAGTAGTTTGTATATTTAGATGCTCAATGGTGAGATTGTCTTCATTGCTGTCTCTGACTTCACCTTTCGAACGAAGGGATGCCGACTCTGACTCTGGTGTTCGACTGAACTCTGTTACCGATGTCAGGTTGGACTCTGATCCTGATGTTTGAGTGTACAGTGTAGTCAACTCGTTACAGCGCGAACTTGCTGTTGAATCTGTATATGAGTGAGTACGTGACTGGAGGGCGTCTTCTTCTTTCAAGCATTGCCTAGGTAGTTGTTCACAGGAAGTCATCGTAATCGCAGTCTGATCTTACGAGAACAACGACGGTGGTGCCGAAATTGAAAATAATTCTGCAATTTCACGGGGACGTTTTGGCAGACTTGGTCCTGCATGACCACGCGCTTTGGACGAGATGACTTTGCGTTGTATCAAACACAACTGCAAGGGGGCTCAGTACTGAGGTCGTCATAGTGGCAAGGTTCACTTTTTTCGACTCTGGCAATACGTGCCGACACATGGATCAATTGATAGGAATTTGTGATGAGTCCGTGGTAGAACCTCTATGTCTAGTCCGCGGGACATGCGTGAATGTTCTGCACGACATACAAAACCATCTAGCCAAGACTTTGTAGACGTTGTCAGGAGTATTTTCAATGCTTGCCGTCCCACCCTGGTCCGAATGTTCGCTTGCAAGACAGCGGAGTGGCTCTTGCCAGCGACTTATGCTCACACGTTGACCCTAGTAAGATTAATTTATACAAACTCTGTGTATGAGAATACTTGGTGGAGTAAGGCGAGTGTATGAACTGTGGCAAAGGCAGCTACTGTACCCTGCTCCGCTGTCTTGCAAGCTAACATTTGGACCAAGGTCGGACTGTACCAGGTAATCACCGCGATGTTCCCACCGTTGAAAGCTAGAATTGGGGATCTGCCGGGGCCAAAGATGAAAAGAGAAGTGTTTCTAATTGATTTTGGACGTGGCCTGATGCTTAGATTTAAAGTTTGTACGACTCGTACTATCTCTTGGCTCAGACGTTCGAGGATCACCTTGTACAGTCACGTGGTAAACTGCCACCCCTAAACGACCAATCAACACTGATAGTGCTGCTATCAGAGGATGTGACATCACCGCGCCTAGCTTGGTGTAAACTAACATCTGGCAAGACAGAGTGGTGAAGGGATGGATGCGGATATGTCGCCCGGCTACCCATAAACAGCAATTTCGATGCCTGCTCTACGACGAATGAACGAAAGGACGGCTCTGAACCTTCTAGCGCCGACCCAGGTTAAGTGGGTACAAGTAAGGGCAATACAGAACCATCTCGTGAAGTACCTGCATATACCAAGCCTTTTTCGGAATCTTGTATAGCACGGCTAACCTTGTTGACTGTGACGTGCATTAATTCCCTACACTCATTACTCAGTGAGTTAAAGAAATGACCGCTAGCGCAAGCCATCTAGAGTATCCCGTAGCGATGAAGCCAATAGGGAGTTTAGCACGATGCTCATTGCATCGTGCTTCTGGAGCCACAATCATGCTAATGGATCATTATCAAATCCGTGTACTCCAATGACTGGCTCAGAATTCATTGATCTTTTACGTACAGGTATACCTTTGCGCTAGCGGTCGCTTCTTTAACCCACCAAGTACACCTTATCTCATCCCATGGCTAAAGCCGGTGTATTAGCGTAATGCATAGGTCTATCAATTCACGGAAACAGCTTCCTATGCCTACCAGGGATCAGGAGACCTTACGTCACGGTATATTCAGCAGCTTCTCGCATGCTGGTGCATGGCGACCTAAACTTTAGGCAAGATTTGACGATCTCGACAATGACTGCTTGAATCCACGGTAATGACCATGGGTACCCCAAAGCCTTGTGAGATGGAACTTCTACGAAGAAGCACCGAACAAAGTTTCCAACCCATGTATCGTAGCACTTGACTGTGGCTGAAGTTCTATGCGAGAAGCAATGTTGAGATGCGTGAAACTGCATGGACGAAGGCAGAGGGGGTTTCCTAAAGATGAGGAGGCAGAAAAACATATCTCAAAAGCTGGGAAGACGAAGGCTGCGTCGACTCTGACAGTTTACTTCTCACCATTGTTCTCGAGTCTTCTTTCGAGGGTGTATCAATCAGCTCCTCTAAACGTTGTCTCACATGGATCTGCCACTAACACCCCCTACCGAGTACAGCATAGAACTGGAGCTGAACCGGCATCATTATTTCAATGAGGTCAGTCCGCAACCTGGCGTTGTAGCCGTCATTGGAGTTGGCTATGTTGGCGTCCATCTTGTGGCAACCTTCTCCAGATGCTGCCGAGTCATCGCTCTTGACCTTAGCAGCAAGCGAAGAACTGAACTCACGCAGCAGTTTGTGGACGCACCGGTCGAGGTGACTGGGGATCCTGCCAGAATCAGTGATGCAGCATACATCCTCATCAGCGTGCCAACAACACTTCATCACGACAACACGATTGATGCGCGGCCTCTTCAGGCTGCAATCTCAACTGTGAAATCCTATGCAAAGGATGGTGCAACCATTGTCATTGAGAGCTCGGTAGCCATTGGTATGACACGAAAGCTGCTCGGGCCACTGATGATGAAGACGCGCCAGCTATACGGTGGAATGTCTCCTGAACGAGTCGATCCAGGTCGAAAAGTTCCTCACTTTGAGTCAATCCCCAAGATCGTGTCTGGTCTTGACGATATAGCGCCCGGCTCGCTTCATAGCATATTCAAGCTTTACAGTACTGCCTTCGAAAAAGTGGTGCAGGTATCGTCACCTGAGGTTGCAGAGATGACAAAGTTGTATGAGAACTGTCAAAGAATGGTGAACATTGCCTACGTGAACGAAATGGCGGATGCGTGTCGGTCTCTAGGCATAGATCCGCTTGAAGTTTGTGCGGCAGCTTCCACTAAGCCATTTGGCTATCAACCATACACGCCAGGCTTGGGTGTCGGAGGTAGGTCGTTTCAAACAACGTTCAGGCAAGTTACTAACACTCGAAACAGGTCACTGCATACCCGTCAACCCTTACTACTTATTATCAACCTCGCATTTTCCCTTGCTGGAAGCAGCGACAAAGGCGATGTCGGTACGGCCTGCACAAATGGCTGAACGCATAGTTCAGCGCGTCCGTGATAGTAGTGATATCGGGCATACTCAAGTAAGGGTCCTTGTGGTAGGGGTTGGTTTCAAGAGAGGACAAGCCGTCTTGAGCAACTCGCCGGGCGTACAACTTATCGTCAGTCTGCTACATGACCACGAATGCTATGTGGAGTTTTGTGATCCTCTAGTATTGGAAGAGGATTTACGCTTTGTTCCGAAATATGATCATCTTACTTCCTGGAACAAGAAGGAAATCGAACTGCAGTTCGATGCAGTCGCTGTGGTTGTTGATCAACTACATCTTGATCTCAGTATCCTAGCCTCGATGCAAAACACGATACTGGAGAATTTCGCTTCGGCTTTGCCATGGACGCCAAAAACTGTGGAAAAGGCACAAGTATTGGGGCTAAATATCCAATTTGCAACTCTGAATCAACAGTCTAGTGTCAGCGTTTAGGGATCGGTATAATTCCGGTGAGGTACTGCAGGTGATGACTTAGTATCGGCGAAGATCATTGTGATGGTGAACATTATTGCCTAGGAGTTTTGGAGTATATAAGAATATACAGAATACAGCTATCGGAAGAATCCGAGAGTCAGCGATTTTTTTTAATATTTCTCTTGGCTCATAGCTCCGTTGTCATCACAGTACTGATTGACAGGAGAAATATACATAGCGAATGGGTGGTCGCTGTGTTTATATTAGTTGCGTATTAGCATTATCTTAGTACGTTTAAGTCGCTCCGTAATTTTTAGGTCCTAGTTAGCGTATCTTAACTAATACAGTAAACACACTGTGTGCTCCGCATGTTAGTCGTGTAAGGTCTAGCCCAACAGCTGCAGCGGTCAAGCGACTCCGTAACTCGTTGGCACAGGAATGGCTATAGGTTTTATACAGATGACGCGATCCATTTCATTTTGGTATTACTAAATTGTGAAAAATCCGAACGTAGCCTAAAGAGTACGCGTCTCTCACGTACCTTCGTCGACGTATTCTATAGCGCTCGTCTCGAGCACCTAAAAAGATCTCCTTACTGTAGACTACAGCACGACATGCTCTCACTAGGCTTTTACGCGCTGTCGTAAGCCAGGCAGCATAGAAGATATCAAAACCCAGCCAATCTTCGCAGAGTCGAGAATGCTAGCCAAAACCTAGGCGGCACGCTGTACAGTAGAGTCGCAAAGTCGCGCGGCTTAGGGTAAGGCTCACCCCGCCTAGTGTGAGCCGGGGGTGAGCACAAGCGGCCTCGCCCTAGACCAAGAGAGGGCGCGAGCTCGGATGCAGATTGCCTCGTCTTGCCATCTCGGTGCATTCGTTCCCGAAACAGGTGGCTCCACCTCTCCGCTCTATCGTTGGCGACCACCCCATCCACAGTGCATATGTGACTTTGTTCATTGACCCAGCGATTGAGGGAAAGTGATCTGATGGCCTACGACGGACGTCTAGCAATCATAGCCGGTGGTCTAGGTGAGTGAACACAATTCCTCGTGTCGCCCGTCCTCTCAGATCATGCACTAGGCGGCCTCGGCTCCGCAACAGCCCACCTCCTCCACTCGCAGCACGCTCATCTAGCACTCCTCTACGCTCCCTTCGAAGCATCTCGCCGCGAATCAGTCATTTCAGAGACCTTCGGCACCTCCTCTCCTGACCGCGTCACAACAGTCGAATGCGACATCACAGACGAATCATCCGTCACCGCCGCCTTCGAAACCATCGCCAAGACAGCTAAAGACAACAATGTCTTCCCAAGTATTCTGGTAAACGCAGCGGGCTATGTCTCCCTCGCACCGTTGGCTAGCACGTCCCTCGAGGAAGCCAAGAAGAACATCCTCCCTAACCTTCTAGGACCAATGATCGTGTCCCAGGCCTTCTACCACCTCTACACCAGCCATTCATCATCATCATCAAACTCGGATGCGAAACCGCCTGGCCGCATTGTCTCGATCTCCTCGCAGGCAGCGCATGTAGCGCTAGAAGGTCATGGACCGTACTGCGCGTCCAAAGCCGGGTTGAACGCGCTGACTCGTAGCATGGCGCTCGAGTGGGGTCCTGTTGGCATTACTGCGAATACGGTGAGTCCGACTGTTGCGCTTACTGTGCTGGGCAAGAAGGCGTGGGCAGATGATGAGAAGAGAGAGAAGATGCTGGCGCAGATTCCGACTGGTAGGTTTGCTCAGCCTGAGGAAATTGCGGCGGCTATTGAGCATTTGTGTCAGGATGGGAGTGGGATGATTAATGGGGCTGATGTGCGAATTGATGGAGGATTTACGATTAGGTAGGGGTTTTCAATCATATTGAACGAAGTCGGTAGTACATTCAATTTGGGTATTTCAAGTTCGGACCATTAAGAATCTGTAGAGGAGCGTGCTATTAATTACCGGTCAAAACCTTGCGCCACTGTTCTTTCTTGGTCTCGTCATCTTTGACAACCATCCACAATTCGTTGTCGTAGATAACATAGTCTTCACCTACTACCACTTTTCTGTGTTCCTTCTGAAGCTGCTGTTCTTGATGGATCCGATTGGCCTCCGTCGTTGTTGGCTTCTCCAACTCCGCAATCACTTCTCCGCTTAGGGTCAACAATGTCAGAGCGCCTGTGTCTTCGTCGTATTGGATATCACGAACACGAGGAAAAGTGAAGGTATTATCACTGCATCGGATGTTGCTGAGTTCACTGATGGCTCTTGATCTAGCTTGTTTCTTCTCCTCGGGCGTGACTTTCCTTGCGTTGCTCGGAATATTGAAGACGGAAGGACTGGCAGTGTGGTTTTGTTTTGCTGCATTGGTGGATGAGATCGGAGGAGTAGTAGGAAAGATTGGAGTATTACGAAACATTCGGGCTTGCGACTCTGTCGTGCTTGTGAGACGTGGAGATTAGCGAGGCATTTCAGGTGAGGTGTTGTTGCTTTGATCTTCACTGTTCTTCTGTCCTTGCGACAATGGTGAAGTAATGTATACACCGTCTTTGAATGTCTTAGACGACCTTCTATTGCCTTGGCTGCTTTGGTTTTGAGTATCGCGATCAATTTCTTTCGTTGACGGTTCTGCGTTCTCCTCTATTTGTGGAAATCAGTGACTGAAACTCGAAACACGCCCTGTTCGTTCAGAGGTGTAAGAAGTACTTACCGTCCTCTTCCTCCTCAAGATTGACATAGCGGTCAATGAAATATCGACGACCTTGAAACATGCACCATTTAATGCCATAGGTCGACTCGTCCGGACTTTCTCGCAATTCTCCTCTTGTGAGCCCAAAAAGCTTGCCAATGGGCTCGTCTTCTGGTCCAAAGATGTCGATTATCTCGTTACTCTTTTTCCAGAATACATAATCTTGGACATTAGGGAAGGTATCTGCGCCATAATGATTCTTCAGAGCTCTGAGTTCAGCAAGACCTGCTTCCTTCTCTGCTCGCTCAGAATTTCTGATCGTCGACTCGATCAAATTGGAAGCTTGATCTATTCTGGTTGCTTGAGAGCCTCCATGGTCTGACATAGCTAGATTTCTGGTTAGAGAAGCAATTCTGAATCAAGAAGACTTGCCTTCAACTGCTTATAGCGACTTCAACAGTGGAAGAAGCTGTCAGGTCACTAGAATGTAGAGACTTATACCATGTTTGGCCAAGAGTCTGGTTCGCGCAAACAACAAGTGGCGAGATCATTGGTGACAACACCTTTCTTTGCGATCGCGGCATTTACACAACGTTCATAGACACTCAGTGCATAGCGTGTCAGTCTCCACCACAAGGACAGTGTCCTGTTCCATAGGTTTAAGAAGAATCCTGTGTCATTCGTCAAATTGTTTGCCTCATTTCGTAAGTCAACGACAACCTCTCAATGCCCAGTTTGACCTGTTCCTATCGCCTGCATTGGTTCATATATTGTGTTGGTCCATACATCGCATTGATCCATGTATCAGCAGACGGAAGATTAAGCTCAGTGATATATTTCTTGAAACTATCAGAAAGGCGACAAAGAACAGATGTCCAACGCAGATATTGTGGTCATTCGCAAATCATCGTCCTGTTCAGCTAAGGTCATGAAAGGTTACTGTTTGGTTCCTGATACTCTCACCTGTTGTCCATAGCAGTTCCTACCACAACATCACCATGACCACCGCAGCTCCGCAGACTGACCTGAATCGTTGGAGCCTGTCTGACATGGATTCAACCTGAGAAGATGGAGGTGGGGGCCATGGAAAACCAATGATAGCATTGAAGCATGCTTACAGTTTGGTTTATTGTTGAGACTGTACTTAAATCCAGCTCGTTTCCTACAAGATCTAAACTTACATGATATTGGGAGTTCCCCATTGGACTGGACAGCTTCATCTGTAGTGTGAGAGTGGTATGAAGATGACTTTGCTCTTCACACGGAGGTTGTTGTGACTCAAAGGTCCACATGCTCAAATGCCTGCGCCACAGTAATCGTGGTGGCTTGAGACTAAGACGTCAACAGCCGAGTTCGTTTCATCTTTGCGACGGCTCGAGCTTGGATTGCTGACCCATGATGGAGATCCATGTAAATATGTATGGATGCAGATTGCTGTTTTTGGAAGCAGCGTTCCGGCAGCTATTAGATTCGCGATCACTTTGCAAGAATCAACGTTGCACTACAGAGATATCCGCCCAAGCCTGCCACCAGATCTTGTGCGCCAGTAACATGATCAACTAATTCAAGAACACCGAATATTCCTGTCTCCTGTCCTTTGGCCACGTAGATAATCCTGACCACGACTGCCTTGTCCTCTACACCAATTCTCCAACAGAAACTGGGCAGTGTAGTTCACCAGAGAAGCGCCCAGTCGCGTAGGAAAAATGGACAAGACGGTCAAAGGAGCAACCAAAATCAAGGTATTGTTCAACTCACGCAGCAACGAGGCTCAAATTAACTTTGGCAGCTTGCAGCACCGAAGACGAAATATGTCGAGCCTATTCTATCAGCAACTCGAACTGGCGAGACGGGTGTCGCAGATGTCTTCAGTACGCTGCAGCTACGGCTCCGCGACTCGACATGGACAATTGTCTTCAAAGCACTGATTGTTGCTCACCTCATGATAAGAGAGGGATCACCGGAAGTCACATTACGATTCTTAGCAGACTCGCCAAAGCGCCTCGCGATTAGCCAGTTCACAGAAGTTCAGACACAAGGTGTAAACATACGGCGGTATTTTGAATATTTAATGGAAAGAGTGAAGGCGTATCAGGACACAAACACCGATTTTGTTCGCTCGGGAGCTGGCCAGATGAGGACGCTTTCGATTGATAAAGGCCTTCTTCGACAGACCGAGATTGTGCAAGCTCAAATCAAAGCACTCTTGAAATGCGATGTGAGTGGCCGATGGATACCAAATCGCTGTGGCTAACATATGGTAGCTGTTAGGTGGTTCAGATCCAGACAACGAAATATCCATGACCGCTTTCAGGCTTCTGACCATGGATTTGTTGGAACTTTTCAAAGTCATGAATGAAGGAACCATTAACGTGCTTGAACACTATTTCGAAATGTCAAAAGTCGACGCCGAGCGAGCGTTGAGCATCTACAAGACATTTGGTCGCCAGACAGACCTTGTCGTAAACTATCTCTCGGTAGCTCGGCAATATCAAGCATACACCAAACTTGAAGTCCCAAAGCTCAAACATGCTCCCACCACCTTGACTTCTTCTCTAGAAGACTATCTCAACGATCCAGATTTTGAAGTTAACCGACGGCAATACCTGGCCCAACAAGAATCGAAGAGGACCGGAAAGCCAATTCGATCTGCAGTCCCGGCAAGCACGCCTGCTGTAAGAGCCGAACTGCCAACAGCTGTCCCAAGTCAACCTCCAAAACTACAACTACCAAAAGCTCCTGCAGCAGATCTGATGGACTTCTTCGAGTCAATTGAGCAAAACCAGCAACCATTAGCCCAGCAGAGTTATTCACAGGATGTGCAGATGGGACAGAATTATTCACAACCACAAACATACCAACAGCCACAAATCATACCTCAACAAACAGCCTATAATCCATTTATGCAGAATTACATGCAACAACCACAGCAGCAGCAGCAACCCCAAGTGCTTCAACAGAATTTTACGGGCGCTGGCTTCGGCGGATATGGTCCACAACCACAGCAATCACAACCTTATGCTTTTGTGTCAGAGCCTCTAGCTATGTCACAAGGCCAAAACATAGATTTCTCCTTACAGCAACAGCAGCAACAGCAGCAACAGCAACAACAACAACAAGTTCAGTCTCCAGTTCAAACACAATCTCCACAATCTCTTCAACCTCAACCAACAGCAACCAATCCCTTCCGTCAATCAATGATATCCCAAACACAAACCGTACCCGGCACCAGCTCCCCATTCACAAACACCACCACACTCAATAGATCCGCAACAAACCCATTCGCAAAACACAGCACCAATGCCTTCCAACAACAAACTCAATCACAACCCCAAACAATCCTCGAGGACCAACAATCCACCTTCCAACCGCACCTCTTCTCCTCACCACCACCCCAAGAACAGCTCCAATCACAACCACAAGTACAACCACAACCACCATCACAACAATTCCTCCAACAACAACAACCACACTCCCTGACCCCCCAGCGAACAGGCACAAACCCATTCTCCTCCAAACCCCTTTCCCAACCACAACACTCACAGTCCCAACCCACACCCACCATCCAACCACTCCCCGTAAACGTAACAGGCAGCACAAACCCGTTCCGCCAAAGCCAGTTCGTAAACCAACAGACGGGACAAGGGTGGCAGCATTCGAATCAAGGCACATTTGGGGGCTTCGATGTTAATGGGGTGCAGACTGTCGGGGTGTTTCCGAGGCCGGGAGTGCAGGGGACGCAGATTTGACTCTGATTTTTGGTTGTGTTGAGATGGTGGAAGGAAGAAACTTGGGCTGGGGCGGGTGTGGAGTGGAGGTGGTGGTGGGAATAATGCATAGAATTTTGTGATTAGGTTTTATTGTGGTATGGATGTGTTGCGTATGTCTGATAGGATATTGTTTAGCCGTGGCTACCTAGATATAATCTCTTCCTTTTGAGGAACTCGGGAAAGGAACATGTGCTATCTCCTCATCCGTGTCTTGAGTACACGCTGTTTCCTGAATTGCACCTACCCCATCAGTACAACAAGCTCGCTTATGACACTATCGAGCAACTCCTCCTAACATTTCGCGCTTCCAATGCCCTGACCAACAGACCATCACAATACGTGACGCCTACACAGGCTGACACTTGTTGCAACACATCTGCTGGCAGAACCTGAGCTCTTCAAATTCTTATACGCTTTATGTTGGGTCTGTTGATCTGATGTACTGGTTGTGCCCTTCCAAAGCCTCACTGACTCGGTAGTGGATTGAATGGTCAAAGATAGAAGGATTTCCTACGGCGGGTGATGTAAAGGGCGGTGCTGAGAACGTGGTTCGGTAGGGTAAGAGCCATTTGTGGTTTTGTGGGGCGGGTGAGTACATCGGTTTTGGTTCAGACTTGCCTGGCGTTACAGACGGATATTTGGTGATCAAGCCAGAGTCTTTAATTCTGTTCATAACATGCCTTTGCTGCATCGCTCGTAGACGTGTTTGTCATGTGCGCCGCAATGCTCGTCATGGTCGATCACGAAATCACGTCCCATCGACTCTTGCACCATGAATCATTTGAGTAAGCGTACCAGAAAATTATGAAATGCAATGCTCCGAACAGTAACACCCTCCATATTGGATGCGGCAAGGACGCTACCTCAGCAGTTGCAAGCGCGAAGGTCGAATAGAAAATGGTAGTGTTGATGCCTTGGGACAGACACGGTTGAACGACGGAGAGGACCTTGGTTGCGAAGAGAGCTATTTGCATTGGGAATGGAAATTGCCAAGACAGTACGTTCGGTGAGGTCGGTGGTGATGTTGGTTGCGGTGGTGGGAGAAGTAGTTGTTGCGGTTTCCTCTCTGGGCTTGGAGAAATGGTCTTTTGTGATAATCGTGGTGATAGTGGAGGTGAAGCATGCGTGTTTCGCAATGCTAATCCAACCGGTTTAGCCAGACCGTTGGAAGACGACCTTCGCATCGTGAGCGCAGTGGAAGTGGGAGTAGGTTTCTCTGGCTCATCAGAGCTGAGTATTGCACTTTCATAGTCGCTGTTTCTCCTGCTCATCGATGGACTTCTTGGCATTCGCTTTCGTATCAGTGGAGAGGGAGACATCGCATCCATGTCACGAGGAGATTTGTTGACGGGCCCGGTAGCTGGTGAGTCAACTTTTACTATACGCCTAGATATCTATTCCAATACGGGACCCGACGAGTCTCGTCTTTTGAATTCTGGAATGGCATCGAGACCACCAAACTTAATTCCTTTGAGAACATCTTCCGAGGATGGCCGCGCCTCTGGTTGGATTGAGAGAAGCTGTTTGAGGAAAGAGTATAGTTTCCCAGGTAAATCAGGCCGTTTGTGTCTTCGACTGTCAAAGCCCGGCCATGATATAATTTCTTCCCGAAGGTCGTTGAGGTTTTCGAGTTCTTCATGTAGGATGTTGGCGGTGTAGTAAGGGAGATCGGCGAAACAGAGAAAGTGTAGAATCATACCAAGCGAGAATATGTCGGATTTGAATGTGAAATTGCCAAGGGGACCACCCGGTGAAACTGGCTTGAGTATTTCGGGTGCACAATACGATATCGTGCCAGTGGCACCTGTAGACTTTCTTATGGTGTTTTCGTACTGGACTTCCCCAAAATCGCTAACTAGAACTCTCGCTTCGCCGTTGATGGTGTGCAACAGACAATTGCTTGGCTTAAGATCTCTGTGTATGAAACCGTTGAGATGAAGGAAGCGGAGGCCCTCCGTAACGTCACGAAAGAACGAATAAATATCGTCGAATGACAATCTTCGAGGCTCGTTCATTGCTTGACGTGGCATCTCTGTCTCGCCTCTCGATCTTCGTCGAATACGTTCTTTCAACTGTTGTGTTGTTGTCTGTACTTGAGCTGGGGCTAAGACGTAGCTTTGCAAGTCACCGCCATTACAGTACTGCTGCAGTATGAATGCACAAGGCACACCAGGCCCGAAATTATTGATTTGATAGTCTTGTAACCAGACATGGCGATATGAGACGAGGTTTTGATGAGATAAGCTTTGTAGAGCTTGTACCTCGACCAAGACCTTCTCAAGCCATGCATGATCATTACCAACTGGTACTCTTTTGCAAGCAAAACTGCCAAGAGTCACATTGTCGAGAACATGCTTGACAAGGAGAACAACGCCACGTCCGCCACGGCCGAGCTCTTTCTCTATGACGAAGAACTTCTCAAAATACTCGGGCGCAAAGGCAGCCTCAGAGATTTTAGTTGCGGCAGGTGGAGCTGGTGTGCTTCCCACAAACTCGGCGTCTGGTGGAGGTGGTGCAGGTCTCAAACGTTCATATTCTGCAAGCCGTGCTCGTTCCCGTACAGGTTGAACAAGTTGTCGTCGAGGAGATGGAGGTGCCGATGTTTGATTTGAACCTGGCAAGCTGCTGGCTAACAAACGGAAGTACTCAGCATTGATGAACGACGGCTGTTCTCGTTCTTCTGTGAAGCTGTCATCAACAGCCGACGACGATGAGCGATGATAAGGTCGACCACAATGTGGACAACTAGCTTCGGATGTCGGTCTTGCATCAATACCACGACTTTGGTTACGTTGGGTAATTAGCTGTCTTGAATGTGGATCGAAAACAACAACTGAATCAGCATGTCGACTTTGAAGATTAGTGACCTCGAAGCATGAATCATATGGTCGACTTACAGCACGACTTCTCGATTCGAGTCGTAGGGGACGATGGAAAGATGGTCATTACCGTTAGCATTTGTCTCGGCCATTATGCGTTAACAAGTAATGAACTGCCCATCTGCTCAACCCTTTGTGTTGGAGGGTGCATAGCGCGCACTAGAAACCTCTTTCCAAGGATGACTCAGACGTTGAAGCTGTGATTTAAGGAGTGAATTGAGCGTCACTTGAGTGACAAAGGTCGAAGTAGCATGCAATGATCAACACAGGGTTCGTGGTTGGTGTGTTGGAGTAGGCAAGAATATTTCTTTATTCGTCGTTGTAAAGTATTGTACAAGGGAAGGCAGAAAAGAATAAAATATGCACTCTAGAATCAAATTATTTGCAGCATTGCCAGACTGCCTAGCAACGTTTTGCGCAACTATTGGAATAGATATCTAGGCGGCGCTCCCAGCATCTTCGCTCAAAAAGGTTCAAGTCTGGAATGCGCCCTGATACCATCTGGTCTCATCCGACGCTTTCCACATGCATATAGCCACAGTAGTCGTAGATTTCGATAGAACACACCCTATCGGAAGCACAAGAATATTTGCGTGGCTGGCCCACTTGCCATATAGCCTGAACGTTCCAAAATTACGCTCGGTGTGTACCTTATGTGGCGCTTTTGATCCATCAAGAATAGCGTCGACATGACCACGAAATAGTCGATAGTTCATGCTGTGATGCTCCTTGAAAGGACTGCTGTACAGCTTGCCATACACCATGGGCCCCCAGTTGAGCGCTTTGCCCTCAATCTAATATTCCATGAATAACCCTGTTACCGATTTCCTGGCATGGCCAAGATCTGTTTCGGACTTGGCACACGACCGGTTGATGTACTGAAAGTCCAGGAAAACTGCGGTTAAGATCAGATTGCCATGCAACATCTGAGAAGTATCTTTTGCGTGGCTCCTGCAAGGAGACATAGCCTACCTCGTTACTTTCATAGTCTTCACCACATCTTTCCAGTTAGTAAGTGTTTATCCAATCTTTGCCTGACTGAAATCCATCTCGGGATGCTCCTTCATAAACTTCTTGAGCAAGTCCTGTTTCTGCTGCTCATCACTTGTCGGCTTTCCTTGCCTCTTCATTTCTTGATCGTACATCATTTTTTCTACCATTCCCCTTGTCTCTCCATCCAAATCACTCAATTTGCTGTTTTCTGGAACGATCTTCGAGACATCAATGGCCGGAGCTGTAGTAATGATATGGGGCCACCAATTGCTGCCAGCAGACTTAGCCAGAGTCAAAACGATATCTTTACCACCGGAAGCCGTAGTTGAAAGGACCCAGGTACTATCGTCG
>Ga0115842_100190_pt1 | contig 22650 bp, 17 predicted proteins | sample InSIn2SAF170_2_FD_83856 | JGI IMG/M metagenome (GOLD analysis project Ga0115842, IMG submission 83856)
TCCATTTGCAACAGATCATACACTACAATGAAAGGTTGAGATCAACAGGCTGCTTCCTAGTAGGAACTTAATAAGATTATAATTCAAGTTGAAAAATATGTGAAAGCTTCATTGATTAGCATTTCTTTAACGACCAAGGAAACATAAAATATGTTACATTGCATTCAGGCAAAAACTGTTATTGTTACAAAATATGCTTTAGTATACTTCACTATGCCTCTATTATAGTATTAGCCTCAATATGCCATGATTTTCCTGGAAGATGAAGAAATCCTTGGTCAATTTCATCTCTCTCAGCATACTGCTATTATGTATGTTATTCCAAATACCAATCTCGCTATTATTTGGGATAATTGTTTACATCTACGTTGCATGAGGACCTAGCCTTGTCAGTCGTTCTTGTAATATCAATTATAAGGTTCTATTGATATACTGCTGGTGAGATCTGTCAGTTGAACAAGCAGAGCATGTAAGCGATTTCACCTGTGTTTTAAGGTTTGGTATGATAACATATCATCTCAAATATGACGAAAGGTTGGATGTCCAACTGAAGCAGAATTCAGAAGGAACTATATAGATGACCTTGGCACTTGGATCCAAGGAACAATGACAGAAATGCCAGCAGCTTGTAGACAACTCGCTATTTAGAAGAAGTCATGAACATGGGTGCAAGCATTAATTTATGACTGCCTATGGTCTGATGTACTATGCTGGAAATTTGAACTGTCAGGCATAAGCCCAAATCTAGAAAGAAACGTTTGAAGACTCCCTAATTTCTTACCTCAAGAAGATAGGTACATGATAGGATCCTCTAATTGATTATTGATGTTTATATATTTAAGGATTAAGCTCTTTTGAAGCTGCCTTCTAATCTTGAGACTAATCATTACATATTGAGTCTCCGGGAGTTGTTTGTTGGACCTTCCCAGCAGTATAACAAAGAGCATCACCCATAAAAAAAAATCATGGCATGATTAAGTGTACTAATAAATTGTCTACAAAGTGGATGGATCCAATGATGAGTAGGTTCCCAGATAGATGATTTGCACTTTGGAAAGATAAGCTTAGGCTTGTGGTCTCCCTAAGTAAGGGAGTAAGATTAGTTAAATATTTTCTTCATCAAGACATGCAAGAAGCAAAGGATTTCTCTGCTGTAAATCAATATGTTTGCTGTGTATACTAAAAATCCAATATCGTCACCAAGATCTAGTCTTGATTTTTCAAAAAGCAGCTGGGCACTATTCAAGGATCTTTGGTTAAGATTGAACATTGAGCTCTAGGAGCTTCTGGGGGGTTTCGGGTACTTATTGAGCTATGAGCGACCATAGGGTGAGTGGTTCACCTTCCCCTAATGGTGCGCTATGTACAGGGTGAGTGGTTCACCTTCCCCTACTGTTGATGACATATGCATATGATGAGTGGTTCACCTTCTCCTATGGCATATGAGCAGGATGAGTGGTTCACCTTCTCCTGCGGATGCCCCAGTGAAAGATGCATATAGGCATCTGTTGACATGTCAGTGGGATGTGGTTCATCCTTTCCCACATGTAGGATGCTCATTCCCTACGATTATTGGTTGACATGTCTATGGGACGTGGTTCATCCGTTCCCCACATGTAGGATCCTTCCTACAATTGATTGTTGTGCCTTGTGTTTGTAGGACGTGGTTCATCCTTTCCCTATGTGTGATTGTGATGTGTGATTGTAGGATGTGGTTCGTCCTTGCCCTACGTGTGATTGTGATGTGTGACTGTAGGATGTGGTTCGTCCTTTCCCTACGTTTGGTTGTGAGTAGGATGTGATGCATTTGTTCCCTGCTATTGATTCAATATCATCCTATCCATGTACTCCGAGACACATGGAAAGTACCTTTCATCTACCCAATGAGTTGGGAAAAGTGATTAGGGACCATAGCAATACCGATGGATGCATTGGGTATTGCCGTACCTCCTATGACTAGGATGCATGGTGTTCAACCACTTGATCTGGGATCAAGTCCGATGGTTATATAGATTGACTTTTTGTTAGTAGAGAGTAGCAAGGTCTTGTGATTCACTCTCGATCGATTCTTCTTTATTATTCATTTTAGTGTTCAGCAGAGCAGAACAGAGAAGCACAGAGTAGTGCAAATACATAGATGGTTCATGATGACAGGATGGCATGATGATCTATGATTCACAGGTGGAATTCTCCCTAGTTGAGAGGGAGTGTTAAAATTGGTAAGTAGGGCCAAATTTCACTTTGGACAACTCTGAGGAATATAATTGAAGCATTGAATTCCTCTCTTTGAGAGGACCAAAATCGATCTAAAGATCGTCAAATTTGGATAAGTAGAAGTGGGATTATGAATTTATTCTCTCACTCAAAAATTATTCAAGGTCGAACTTATCTCTATGTCGGCTCAACAATCCAAAAGACACGTCTCTTGACCCCCACTAACTTCTATATATAGAAGCGTCCTCCAACCTCTTTTGGCACATTAAAAAGGGCTGGGACAATTGAGCTTTTGGAGGAAGATGAAGGGCATTGTTTTTAAGTCTCTTTTCTACAACAGGGGCCGAGATTCTTTTATTAGGTAGGTCATAGATCTCAATGGAAATTTTGGGTTGTATTCATCATCCAAGTGCAAGCATCTTCTCTGTTTTGGGCTGTAGGTCAAGGAGCATGTACAGTGAAATAACATGAGCCATTTGAGTTTGTTTAGGGTTGTGTTACCTCTGTAAAGTAGGTCACAGAGGGCCGAGTTAATTGGAGGAGATATGGGCAATGTGGGTGCCTATTGGAGTTGCATACTAACACAGATAAGGGCCACAGACTTTCCTGTAGTGATAGTTTGTGTACTAGTACAACGCTCATTTGAGGAGGCCGAAAGGTGTATCACCTTATTTTGGCTAGGCCGCAGTCAAGGGAATATATATCAATTTGTTGAGACCAGTCTTAAAGCATAACGCTTGGGTTTGCAGCAGTGTGTGAGGTTGTTGTAAAGCCCTAACCACAGGATGAGAGGCCTGATTCTAGATCATCTTCTAAAGTCAGAAAAATGGCAGTGTATTGTTTTCTCTGTTGAGCCACAACTAAAATAATGTATCAAGTGAAACATGATGAATTGAAGAAACCCTAATTCGATCAAGGGTTTTCTCGATCTTGGGGTTTTTCCCCGGCTTGAGCCATATCTTTGTGTTCTCTTGTCTTGGCTTGTCTTTTGCATTTACATTTAATGTTCTTTTAGTAGTTACTATTATATGATGATGATGATGGTCAATGTGATGATAAGATAATGGGTTAATGATCTCATGATGTAACTAACCTAAGCAAAGAACATGTTAAGCAAAAATTAACACCTCAACTGTGCATTTTCTTACTCCCGTGGTTTCAGATTTGATGCCAAGGTGATGGATGGATTCCTCACTTGCGTTGAGAAGATAGTGTCATATGAGCAAGCATGTGAAGATATTTCTGAAGAAATGGAGATATGTACGTTGGCAGGTTGCACATTTAGTTTTAGCATGGCTATTAAGGATAGGAAGACCAAAATGCCATGTAAGCTTCAATTTGTTTCAAATTTCAATGTCTCTTCATAATTTGCTTCAAATTTCATATTTAAATGTTTTTCTTATTTGTTCTAAGTTTTAGATGCTTGGTGGACAAACTATAGTGGTAGAGTACCCAATCTCCAAAAGCTTGCGTTTTGAGTGCTCAGCCAAACATGTAGTTCATCCGGATGTGAGCACAATTGGAGTGTATTTGAAAAATACACACCAGGAAGCGCAACAAGTTAAAAAAATTCAAATTAAATATTTTAATTCATTATATATTATAATTTATTTTTTTAATATCTAAATATATAATTATTAATTTATAATTTATGACCCTCATACAAGTTGGAATTCCAACGCATTAATGACAATCTACATTTACTACAATCTCGATTGTGGGTGAGGCAACTTAGAAAACCCCTGACGTGGATGCCATCTCATTGGATAAGATTGACACCACTGCTGCATGGAGGGTTGAGATCGAGAGGCTTGTCATGGAATCAATTTTTGATTGGTTAGAGAAGGAGGCATTGGAGGAGCTAGCGGCTTTAGGGGAGAAAGAGGTCGAGGAGGAGGAGCAGGAGATGGCGGAGGAGCAACAAGAGGAGGAGGTGACACCACCTAGAATGGTCACCAATAGAGGACATCAAATGCTACTTCCTATTTCTTCTTCTAGAGTACGTCAAAAGTCCAATTTCAGTCGCAGGGCCTTCTTCCTCTAATTACCTTTTATTGTAAAAGGGATAGAGGAACTCACTCCTTTATGTACCTAATATGATTGTAGATGACTTATGATGATGAAATACATTAATTAATTTTTTTTTTGATATTTTGACTCTTACGGATGAGTCAAGACACTGGATTTAGGACATGATTCACTATTGATATGTGATGTAGCACTAGATTTCTTATACATCTTATATATTAGTTTTCTTTTCATATTTATGTGACAATGCATTTATCTGATGTTGTGGATACTTTATATGCTAAAAAAATTGAAAAGAATGAATATATATATATATATATATATATATATATATATATATATATATATATATATTTTTTTTTTTTATTATTATAAATTTTTTTATTTTTTTTTTTTTTTTTTTTTTTTTTTTTTTTTATTTTTATGACTTTTTTTTTCATTTTTTTGGACCCTTTCTGGTTTATTCCTGATGCCGACGTTTTCAACATTGATTCTTAGAAACTTTCTCAATTAGCCATGATCTAGGGTTGATGGCGTTCGAACAAGATGTAACCATCTTAGTGAAAATGCCTGAATCCAATATGCCATTTTCTCTCATGAATTGTTGCAATGGCTATTGATATCCTGTCAGAAAAGATCATGGTAAGCAGATTTTGCACTCAAGAATTTAACCTAAATCTTAGATATCTTGATATTGAAAACTCCAACCAAAATGACACTGTAAATTAAATTAACCTACTAAAAATATTGTTGATGATATCGACAACGAACATGTAGATCTGAACTCTCAAAATACATTTTTTTCCCTGCTAATTGTAAATATTAAACTCACAAAGCAATAGTGCAAATCTCCAATTTTCTCACCATCAGAGTGATGCACCCTTCATCTCTTTAATAGAGTAAAAAACAAAGCTAGATACAATGTATTTGGACTCAGGCATGAAGTGCTTTCAACTGACAGGGTTGAATCCTAACCTTAATCAATACAGTGAGTGTGCCCTTCTAAATGTATAATAGTGCTAGAGCTAATGTGCCCCAACTAGAGGATCAATTTGGCATGTATGCATTCACACTTATTGGGATCTACCCACTCAATCAACTCTTGCAAGTGCCCTAATTACCTAGGGCTTTGTGCCTCTCTCTAGGAATATATTATGCATGTGCTTTAAACTGAACTGAACTGCAATAGAAATTGAACTAAACTGGAACTTTCTATATCTGAAACAACAGTGAACTGAAGGTGGAAAAACTAAAAATAAACTAACATTGGAGGCGTGCATGTGCCCTCTACTCACCCACATAATTGTGCCTCACACACTATGGTATGCATAGGAATCTAGGCAGACTGCAGTATGGACCTGCTCTTGTGTGTGCCTCGTTCTAGTGGAGACTAAAATCTAACACTCCCTCTTAGGAAGGAAAGTGTTCTCTATCAATCCCGCTTTCTTCTTGAACATCTCAACTGTCCCCTTAGCTAGGGGCTTAGTCAAGATAGTTGCATCTTGCTAATTTGTTTGAGCATACTCAAGAGCCACTGATCCTTTCCATACTTTGTCTCGTAGAATGTGGTACTTAATGTCAATATGCTTTGAGCAATCATGGAATACTGGATTATTAGAGAATTCAATACAACTCTGATTGTCACCATAGATCACATTGGGGTCAAACATTTCTCTTGTCAGCTTTCCCATCAACCTGCAAATCTAGATGGCTTCACAACTGGCAGTGTTGGTTGCCTTGTACTTTGTCTCTGCTGAACTTAATGAAGCTTGCTTCCTATTGAACTAAGATGTTACTCCTAAACCCAAACTAAATCAACAACCTGAAGTGCTCTACTTGTCACCAACCTTTGCCTGGTTGAGAATCAACGAATCATGTAAGATCAACTCACCATCTTTTGTATACCACAGACCATAATGTACTATGCGCTTCAATTAATGGAACACATGTTCTGTAGCTACCTAGTGAATCTGAATCATGTAACATCAACTCACCATCTCGTGTATACCACAGACCATAATGTACTATACCCTTCAATTAATGGAACACATGTTCTGTAGCTACCCAGTGAATCTGCTGTGGCTTGATCATATACTGCTTCAATGTTTTTACTGCAAAACAAGTATCAGTTAGGTATTAACCACATATAGCAAAGATCCAATCAATTGTCTATACACTGAAGAATCAACCAAATTTGAATCCAAATCAACATACAACTTTAAATTTGGTGCCATGGGAGTAGGTAAGGGCTTATAATCCATCATCTGAATTCTGAAATCTCTTTAGAATATCAATTGCATACGTACCTTGTTTGAGGAACAACTCACCTTCGCTATGCCACACCTCTAGACCTAAGAAATAGTGCTTCTCAGAACTCCCTGTGAGTATTAGGGCATCTACACACATGACCTGAACAAGCAGATCAGATCTGTCAAATAAATAATAAAGATTGAGTTTTGGAGAAGTTTTGGTGAAGACCAAATCTAAAAAGCGCTCATCAATCCTAGAGTACCAAGCATGTGGTGCTTGCTTTAGCCCACAAAGGGATTTGTTTCAACCTACACACATGTTTGTCATGCCCATGCACAATCACACCATTGAGAAAGGCTGTCTTTACATCTATATGATATAACTTCCAATCAAACATTGATGCTAAAGACATGATAGTCTTGATAGAAGTATACCTGACAATTGGAGCAAGGGTCTCCTCACAGTCACCTCTGTTTTTATGAGAGAATCCTCTAGCTACAAAACAAGCCTCGTACTTCTCTATGTTGCCTTCGGCTGTGTGCTTTAACTTGTACAGCCACTCAAAATCAACCATTGGTTTCCCCTTTGGTCTAAGCACAATCTCCCACACATCATTTTTCATGATCGAGTTGTGCTCCTCTACCATGGCATCCTGCCATACTTACTCACCCCCCCTGCCTCCTATTGAAGGGCTCTGCTTCTATAATGGAAGACATCAGTGCAACATAATTGGGAAACTTCTTAGGAGGATGTTTTACCTGAAAATAAGTATTTGAAGCACCAACTTGCTCTTCTGCCTCCTGCAATGTCTATGTGGGCCACATAGGCCAGCTGGGTGTAGTGGCACAGTGGCTGATAAGGTTGTCTTGGTACCTGTACCATAAGCTGACTGATCCAACTTTGATAATACCTGGAATCTGTGGATCAGTGTTCGAGGCAGCAAGCTTCTCAGCCTTCTCGATTTCAGCTGGAGGGTTTTGAGATTTAGAGAACCCTGCATCATTGCCAAACTTGACATCTTGGCTTATGACTAACTTTAGTTGAGATGGAATATAGACTTTCTAAGCCTTAGAAGTCTTTCTGTATCCCGGAAAAATACCCTTTAAACTAGAGGGTTCCAACTTGGTTCTTTTATCCTCGGGAATATAAATATATGTAGGACAATCAAGACTACAAAAATGTGATACTTATGCTTTCTTACCAATAAAAGCTTCTTAAGGTGCCTTGTCCTTCAATATCCTGTTTGAGACACATGTTTAGAATGTAGACTGCTTTGCAACATGCTTCTGCCCCAAGATACACGGGTAGATTTAGTTCATGGATCATTGCCTTGGCAGTTTCTATGATGGACTTGTTCTTCCTTTCTGCAACTTCATTCCACCATGGGTTGCAAGGCACTGTCAGTTTCCTCTTGATCCTTGCTTCCCTGCAAAAGGTGCAAAACTCCTTGGAGACATATTCTCTTGCATTATCTAATCTCAATACTTTAATCTTCTCACATGTGTGATTTTCTACAAGAGCTTTAAACTATTGAGATTTCTGGAAGACCTCATCCTTGGTTTTCAAGTAGATATGGGTCTTCTGAGAGGAATCATGAATAAATGAAACATAATTTATGTTACCTAATAGCGAACTATCATTACTTTATCTAGCATTTTTATTGACATTTTCTTTTTAATCATTCATCTGTTTGTTGATTAAGCTTCCTTTTCTATTGGTTTGGTTTTATAAAAAGCATTATATCTTCATGTTTGAGCTCTCAAATTTCTTTGAACTCTCTCCCTATAGTTATTGCTACCTCTCATTTTCTTTATGAACTTGACTGTTATCAGTAAGATATATGGAGATGAGACTAGCAAATGCACATTGAATCAGATAGCTTTGCAATGCTAATATTGCCCTCTAAGAGAAGTAACTTTTTGTGCATTGGCTAGTCTCCAATTTGAGGTATCCTGTCTTGAATTGTGGCACAATAATGATATACTAAACTTTCCTGTTTTGAGTTTGTTCATGACTGTATCTATGTTTGTCTACAATCTACATCATTGCATATGCAACATATGGCATATATTTATGGAGATATTTCTTATGTTTTTGCAGTCTGTACGAAACCCAAATAGCTTCAAACTCGCTGTGAGAAGATTGGAAGAGGTTGCTCTGTCTGTAAGGGGAATCGAGAGGGTCCAGGCACTACGAAGGTGGTTGGTTGCGATCAAGCAAATTGACAAGGATTCCAAATCTTCGGTTCATCTAGGAGAGAGAAACAATGAACAGGTTCACATATCTGATGATGACAGTGCATCACCAAGAAAAGCTTCTATGGTGAGTCTACTTGATTGACAATGTTTTGGTTATGGTATTTTTATTTTCTCAGTGCATTACAGGTTCTACTTGTAACATCAAGACGCGGAGAAATTGATCATAGTATCCAAACATTGGTTGGACTAAAATTTTTTGTTACTACATTTAAGGCATGCCTACTAAATTTAAAGCAGAAATATATTGAAAAAGTAGCACACATCATGAATGTTTTCAAAACCAACCTGTCTCATTCTTTTATAGTATCGTTGCATGAACTTTCCATGATCTGATTTTATATAATCTTATTGTCTTGATCAACTTCTGTGTATATATGCTTCTATCTAGTCTGCATTTATAAAAATCCTTACTAATTGTAGTTCATGCAAGTCATGTTCATGTCTTATTTGAATTCCATCAAGATTACGTGTGCAAAATTGAACCAAACAATTTTCTATACTTTATCCTTTATCATAAAGATATGTTAGATTCTGATGTGCTATTGCCATTGTGGCAATGCTGGCATGGTAACTGGTTTACAAAAGCCATTTTGTTTTCCTTGGCGCTAAGTATGTCCACAAAACTTTTCAATTTATCCTTGATCAATGGCTTAGTGAAAATATCTGATCTTGACATATGCAATAGATCAATATGATCCCCTTTGTCTATGTTTGTTCTCTGATGTAGCAGTTATGAATTTTAATGTCCATGGTTCTTGCATGAAACACTATTTTTTGGTAAGTTGGATACACTTTGATTATCAGATAATTATCCTTGTGAATAATATTGATGCATTAACTGCTGCCATCTTGTACTTATGCTTCTTTGGAGGATGATGCACTGGTTGATTGCTTTTCTCTACCCAGGGAGATTACTTTTAAGCCCCATGTTGAGTGGATATCTTGTGTAGATTTTCCTTTGTCTATGCAACCTGCCCAGTCTGAATTTGTGTGACCAGTCAGCCTAAAGCTATCATTTTTGCAGTGTGCACATAGTTAAGGGCAGATTCAATGTTCCTTTCCCATATTTCAAGATTCTTTTTGTCGATTTTAATGAATAGCTTTGAGAAAATCCATAAATCGTCCTACAGTGCCAACAATACAACTTATATTTAGTCTTGTAATGCTAAGTTTGATGAGATTCCATATCAGATGTGTATAGGGTATTGTATCCACTTACTTTGAGTCTTCATAAGCCAACAATTTCATATCTGTGTTAATAGGACTTGCTGCAGATTTACAATCAACCATGTTAAAACTTAAATTTCTTCTTCACACTTAGTTTGGGATATGAACATGTCCAAAGCCACTGTGCTAAGTCCTTCTAGCACTGTTGCTAGTTTATAGATCCATTAGGATTCCCATTGTGGATCTGTCTTGGTCCTTTGAGACACCCACTAAAATAATCTGTTGCCAATCCCTCGACTTGTATGGTTTCCCTCTCTCACTTTGAAGGATGACCTCCGCCAATCTTGTTGGCAACACTGGTATAGTCCTTCATAGTATCATATCTTGTCACATCTGACTGTTGTGACCTGTGTCTCATTCAATGGTTGTTCTGGGCTCTTGCAGCTACACGTATTCGGTACTGCACTATCTCTGGCTGCTAGCTAGCTGGATGCGGCCCTGTGGCTTCCTTTATCCAAGGCCCGTCTCCTTGGCGTCAACTAGGTTTGATCCTCTGCAGGATTGTTGCCACAATCCAACCCTGTTTGCTTCAATGGCAACCACCTACTAGTGGCTGGCTGGCTATGCTCAACCTTGCTTGACCCTTGCTTGTGGCCTATTTCTCATGCCCAACACACCCTTGCTTGGCTCCTGTGACACTCTTTCTACTTTCCACGGTATTTGCATGTTGCTGGCCTGACTCAGACTGCTACCTTATTTGCTGGCTCGACTCGCGGCCCAGCTGTCTCAAGTCCTCTGTTTGCCATTTTGTCGGGGGCTGAACCTCAGGGTCCTTGTAGCGGCTATCCTGCTGGTCTTTCATGTAATCTCCCTGCCCTTCTGCTAGTCACTAACTTACCTGCGACTGCGGCTAGCCCGACTCTAACGTGTTTTGGCGATCGCTTATGCTTATTTGTTGGTTGTTGGCAATCACATCTTTCTCTCTCTTCATCTGATTGGGTCGTACGAATTTCAGGAAGCCTGTTCTTCTTCACACTTGCAAAGAGTTGATTGGATATTTCTGTTCTCTGCGTTGACCGAGTTGCAGCGAACTTTGACCAACGTTGACTGGGCAGTGTTCGACTTTGTTTGACTGCGTTTTTTGTGGGAGAATTTCTGTTTGGCAGGCTGCATATTCTGGCACAGAAATCGAGATTTTCTGTGCAAGTTGACCAGCGTTGACTGCAGCAAGTTTGATTGCAGCGTTGACCTTCGTTGACCAACTTTGACCGAGAATTTCCAGATTGTTTTTGGCTGATTTGGACTGTCCCTGAAGGCCGAGTTGACTGGGTTTGACCGAGCTGTTTTGGAAGAGAATTTCTGCTGGTTTGACCAGCATTGACTTTTTGGTTAGGGCATCCTGTTGATTGCATTTTGACTGGACTGTTCTGACAGTATTTGGGCAAGGAAATTTTGTATGATGTACTCTCTCTCTCTCTGCTGAACTTTTGAAGAATAATAAGAAGATTTGATCAAAGGGTTTTCCCCACATTGAGGTTTTTCCTGGCATCTGCCAAATATTGTGTCCTCTTGTCTTGGCTTGTCTTCTGCTTATTGTTTATGTTATATCTGCATTTACTATCAATGTTAATGTAATTGCTAATCTGGAAATTGATATTGGGCTAATAAGAAAAATTGAAATAAATTGCTCTAAAGCATAGAACATACCATGGTTATCTAAAATTAACAATTTTGCTACCACATATGGTTGCGGCTGACCCTGGCCTTTTTGCAATGCCTGTCCGAACTTGGCTTCCATGGTTATTCAGAGATCGGTTTCAAATTTTACACTCAGATACCATGTTAATTTCTATACCTAGTGCCTGACACTTTATTAACCTAGTAGATTACAGATCTATTGAATGACATGGCATGGCATGGCAATACGCTGACATGTAGCATGGCGACAGGATGCCATGTGGAGCAATTGAAGGCTACCATGTGGACCTTTTACAAAGCATATGTGGCACTTGTTCTTATCTCCTGTGTGGCGGTGGAATCTTTTGTGTAGCATTGCATGGCAGAGTTGGTTGGCAGGTTTTTAATTTTGGTTTCATAATCCATAATTTGGTTAAGTATGGTTCATGTCCTAGTTTGTAATGAGTATCACATATATATTATATCTGAAAAGTCTCGTGTTGGATAAAGTTATATCCCACAAAATTTTGTAATAGCAAGAGTTGAACCCAGGACCGTGCCATATATAACCAAACGACTTACCACTACACCCGGATGTAGTCGTGAAGATATGGGCACATATTTTATTAAATGGGTGGTTTGAAAATATTGTTTTTGGAAAATAATCCACAAAATCATGTAATGGCAAGAGTCGAACTTGCGACCTTTCCAGTATAACCCACACGCCTTACCATTGCATCAAGACTTTTTCATGTAAATTATTGAGCCCAAAATTGTTTATAAGGTGCAATTTTGCAGCAGTTTGGGGAATAAAGGTTATAAAGGTAAAGGTCATGAAGGCTTTTTATTTGCGAGAAGAGGCCGGGGAGAGTGCTCCAACAGTGCTATAGTCTTCCTAGAAGAGTCTGAGATATTTCTATTGCAGGTTGGAGATCATTTTGATGTAAGAAGGCGTTTTGATGTATTTTTGCACCTTTCTAATGGATCGGATTCTCATTTGAAGTGGACCTAGAGACGTAGCCTAGGAGAGGTGAACTCTGTTAATAACTTGCTATTATTTGCCTTTTTAAAAACTGTTTATTCGTTAATTTTGTCTTTTAAATTCTCATTAAACTTTATTAAGTCCATTTAATTAATGAAGTTTAGAAAGCATACAAAGGCAATTTAAGCATTTAATTTTGGATCGCCCTTTCATCTCCAAAATTGCTACTTATGCACTTCTCCATAAAGGGTATTGAGAAACATGCTCAGCGTTCAAAACTATGAATTTGATAAAACTATAAACTTTACCAAAATATCAAATCTTAGAAAATGAGAGGACCCTTTTGAAACTCTTGCTTCTCCATAAAGGTATCTAGAAACATGATCAATATTCCAAAATATGAAGAATACAAGGTTTACCAAAAAAACAAATCTTGAAAATCTGAAAGTATCCTTTTGAAACTTTCACCTTCTATGCACGTGCCACATATTGCATGTCAGGTTTAAGCATGAGAAACCTGTTGAAGTCAAGAAAGCTATTAAACTCTCTATTAATATGAGCGTGATCGGCTGTTGAAAAAAATTGCAAAGAAGATCTCCTACAAGAAAACTATTGATTGTTTAGCTCTAAGAATGAAGCTTTGTGACCATGGGCTAAGGTATAGCTAAAGCACTTATGAACCATTGATGTCAAGTCATTTTCTAATGTATCAAAAAAAAATTAAATTTTCCGAACTTCATTCTAATGCATTTATGAACTATTGTTACCTATTCAACCAAGATATTCTTTCAAGAAGTTCGTTCTAAGTGATAATAAAATACATTGTTATCAGTTTTGTTTTCCATTTCTATCAAAGAATTTGATGCCAGTTGTAGAAATTTGATAAGACATGCAAGATAGGAAAGCATAACAATTGATCTGCTGGCTATTTGCCAATTAAAAGCTTCAAATAACCAAGCATTCATAAAATGAGAGATTAGACAAGCCCTTCTGTTAATGAACAAATCTCCCAATACAATGACCTGTCACTCAAGTATGGAGTTCATATGGAATGCATACACTGACCACAAGATATGAAAATAAGAGATAACTTGAGATACTTAAGAAGACCATATGAACCTCCTTAGATTGTTTTGTAACTGGAGTGATCATATCCCATGAACAATTTGGGACAAACTCTTACACATTAATGAGTAATTAATTGCACTAAAGGGCCCAAATGTGTAATTAAGTCAGAAATTAGAGATTCTCACTACTGGAACTATTAAATTTGGCAACTAGGGCCAAATTCCACCTTATAACAACTCGTTTGATGGAGATGATGATTGCATTAAATTCCTCTTTTCGAGAGGACCAAAATTGATATAAAGATCTTCTCATTTGGACAAGCAGAAGCGTGATTTTGAATTTATGCCCTCACATGTGCAAATTGTTCAGGTAGGCCTCATCAACATGTAGGCTCAAGAAGCCCAATGGACGTGTCTCTTCACGCACAACGAATTGTATAAATACAAGTGACCTCACACCTCATTTGGCATCATCATCACTCACACATTCTTCTCTCTACTTTTCTCATTGGTTCCTATAGCTATTGGCCAGCTCCTCTCTCTCACACGTGTGGCAAGAAGGAAAAGTTTTTTGGGCTGAGTTGCAGGACCAAAAATTACAGGCAGCAGACCAAGTTTGATCAACATTGATCGAGGGTTTGTTGACCAGCTTTGACTGCGTTTTTATTGAGGATCTTTTCTGTCTCTTTAGGCCCCATTTTTGGGTACAAAAATCGAGAGAATTTGGGCAGTCTGACCAATGTTGACTTCAGGGTTGACTGCAGAAAATTACAGTAGTTTTTTTCTCTCTTTTGACCGAGTTTGACTGAGTTGTTTTGGTCTGAATTTGACCTTCTAGTAAGGCCAAGTTGACTAGGGAAGACCGAGCTGTTTTGAGGATGATTTATTGCTGATTCGACCAACATTGACTTTTTGGTTAGGGCTGAAGTTTCACTGCAGAAATTGACAGGGCTGTTTTGACTCTGAATTGGGCAAGTCAATTTGACTTCTGTACTCTCTCTCTTTGCGTAACTTTTGTTATAATAATAAGAAGAATTGATCAAAGGGTTTTCCCCACATTGGGGTTTTTCCTTGGCATCCGCCAAATCTAGTGTCCTCTTGTCTTGGCTTGTGTTCTGCATTTTGTTTCATGTTCTATCTACTTTTACTGTCAATGTGATTGCTACTGGAAATTTAAATTGGAAATTGCTATTGGGCTACTTAAGGAACATTGAAGTAATTGTGCTAAGCATAAAACATACCATTGCTAACTAAAATTAACATGGTTTCAGAGCCTAGGTGAAGACAAAGCCCAAGCAAGAGAGAGAAAAGCAATCACTAAGAAAAGAGTTGTTGGACAAGAATATTGGTCTAGCTTCAATGGCAACTACATCATAGTTCAAATCTGAGAATAAGCTCAAGGACAAATCCGGCTATCATGCATGGAAGATGACTTTGGAAGAGAATGATGCTATGGACTGTAAAGGGAAGAGTGGTGGAGCCTCCTTCAAATGCACCTGCTACTACAAAAACAAAGTATAAGAAAGGCGAGGTCAAAGCTAAGACAATTATCATAAACTCCATTCAGAAGCATTTGGTTGCCTATATTTTTGGTTTGGAAATATCTAAGGAGATGTATGACAAGCCGGTTGGCATGTTCAAAATGAGCAATGCAAATCAAATCCTTTTTCTCAAGAACAAGTTGAAGGACATGAAAATGGACAAAGGTGAGTCTATCCAATCCTACTTCACAAGGATCACACAAATCAAGAATGACATTCTATCTATTGGAGAAGTTGTTGCTGACAGGGAGCTCACTCTCATTGCACTTGGAAGTCTTACAAGAGCATGGGATGTGCTTAACATCACCATCCTCAACAATGACATGATTCCTGGTTTCGATGAATTATTGGCTAGATGCACTCAAGAAGAAACAAGGATGATGGAGAGAGATAAGCCTTCAAATGGAAATGATCCTACTACTTTCTCCCCTCATGCTAAGAGGAAGAACAATGCTGGTCCAAGGAAACAAGGTCAAGGATTTAAACCAGGATTCAAAGAAGGAAGAAAAGGAAGGGTGCTATAATTGCAATAGGTTTGCCCACTATGCCAGAGAGTGCCCTCACAAGAAGGATACTCCACAGAATGACGACAAGAACAATCACAACAATTTCAAAGGAAATGACAATCAAAGGAACAACAAATTCAACAACAAAGGAAAGAGGAATGCTTCGGTAACTTGATATGGTAATGCTCGACCTCCCAAAAGGATGAGAAATTCCAAGTACGAGGAAATTAATGTTGTAGAAAAACAAAAAGAATTTTATCTTATTTCCGCCCTCACTGCTACCTCTCCTCCGGACACTTTCGATCATTGGTTGATTGATAGTGGTGCCTCTAGGCATTTCACTGGGTACAAGGAGGCCCTGTCAAATTTGATTGAAAAGAAGACTAATTTGGAGATCATACTTGGAGACAATGCCACCTACCCTGTGAAAGGGATAGGGACTGTCACTCTTCACTTAAATCGAGGTCAAACCCTTCATCTACAAGAATTATTATATGTACCTGATTTGAAAAAGAACTTGGTGTCTATTTCTATGATGGAAGATAAAGGCTTCAAGGTAGCATTCATTGATGGAAAGGTACATATTTGACAAAGAAACCCTAAAGATGCATTTACACTTGGATTTAGGGTTGAAGGTCTCTTTCAAATTGGAGGAATTTCTTTGGGAGCTATGACTTGTGATGCTTTTCTTCAATCTGAATTATGGCACAAAAGATTTGCTCACCTTCATTACAAAGCCTTACTTGGGGTAAGGAAGATGGTCACAGGTATGCTCGAATTCAACATAGATCATGAAGGTGTTTGTCAGGGTTGTGCAACTGGGAAACATAAAAGGGGTCCATTCCCTTCAAGTGAAAGTCAAACAACTGACATTCTTCAATTGGTCCATTTTGATCTATTTGGTATGTTGCTCATAGACCCATGTTTTGTGGATGACTTCTCTCACAAAACATGGATCTACTTCTTGAAGAAGAAGGACGAAGTGTTCAAATGGTTCCGTTCTTTCAAAGCTTTGTTGGAAAATCAAACAGGGAAGAAGATCAATATATTGAGGACTGAGAATGGAAACCGAATATGAATCAAACGAATTGAATGACTTTTGTGGAGAGGTTGGCATTAAGAGGGAGACAACCGTTGCATACACTCCTGAGCAAAATGGTGTCGCTGAAAAGAAGAATCGAACAATCATAGAAGCCACTCGTGCCATGCTTCATGACCAAGGCCTACCGATGTTCTTATGGGGAGAAGCTGCCAACACTACCGTATATCTTCAAAATAGGAGCTCGTATCAGGCATTGAATTTCAAGACACCTGAAGAAGTTTTCACTAGTAAGAAACCCGATGTCCTGTATATTTTCATGTTCGACATCGGGTTTCACCTTCCCCTGTGATACCCCATGATGGTAGACATGTGTGTAGGGTGAGTGGTTCGCCTTCCCCTACAATTACAGACACATGTATGTAGGGTGAGTGGTTCACCTTCCCTTATGATTGACATATGCATAGGATGAGTGGTTCACCTTCTCCTATGGCATATGAGCAGGATGAGTGGTTCACCTTCTCCTACCGATGCCCCTGCATACATCCTACCCATGTAGTCCGAGACTCATGGGAAGTACCTCTCATCTGGCCAATGAGTTGGGAAATGTGGATAAGGACCATAATGTGGATAGGGACCATAGGGACGCATCGTGTATTGCCGTACTCCATATGTCTAGGATGCATGGTGTTCAACAACTTGATCTACGATCAATAGAGGTTCTACCTTTGGACTGATTTTTGTCAGTGGAGAGTGGTAAGGTCTTGTGACTCACTCTCGATCTATTCTTCTTCATTATTACATCATGGTTCAGCAAAACAGAGATGAGATGACATAGATGATTCATGACGACAAGATGGCACGATGATCGATGCTGACAGATGGATTGGTAGAATTCTCCCTAGTTGAGAGGGGGTGTTAAATTTGTCAACTAGGGCCACATATCACCTTAGGACAACTCATTTGATGGAAATGATGATTTAATTAAATTCCTCTTTTCGAGAGGACCAAAATTGATATAAATATCATCTCATTTGGACAAGCAGAAGTGTGATTTTGAATTTATGCCCTCACATGTGCAAATTGTTTAGGTCAGCCTCATCAACATGTAGGCTGAAGAAGCCCAATGGACGTGTCTCTTCACCCATAACGAATTGTATAAATACAAGTGACCTCACACCTCATTTGGCATCATCCTTCTCTCTCCTTCTCTCATTGGTTCGTACAACTATTGGGCAGATCCTCTCTGTCTCACACGTGTGGCAAGAAGGACGAGTTTTCTGGGTTGAGTTGTAGGACCAAAAATTATAGGCAACAAACCAAGTTTGACTAGCATTGACCAAGGGTTTGTTGACCAACTTTAACTGCGAGTTTTGGAGGATCTTTTCTATTTATTTAGGCCGCAATTTTGGGCACAAAAATCGAGGGAATCTGGGCAGTTTGACCAGTGCTGGCTTCAGGGTTGACTATAGTTTGACCACAAAAAATTACAACATTTTTTCTCTCCTTTGATCGAGTTTGACTGAGTTGTTTTGGGCTGAATTTGACCTGCTGATCAGGTCGAGTTTGATTGGGGAAGATCAAGTTGTTTTGAGGACGATTTATTGCTGATTTGACTAGCGTTGACTTTCTGGTTAGGGTTGCAGTTTGATTGTAGTTGAGTGCAGAAATTGACAGGACTATTTTGACTTTGAATTGGGCAAGTCAAATTGACTTTTGTACTTTCTCTTTGCTGAACTTTTGATATAATAATGAGAAGAATTGTTCAAAGGGTTTTACCCACATTGGGGTTTTTCCCTGGCATCTGCCAAATTTGGTGTCCTCTTGTCTTGCCTTGTCTTCTGGATTTTGTTTCATGTTCTATCTACTTTTATTGTCAATGTGATTAATGGTTAATGTGATTGCTATTGGAAATTTAAATTGGAAATTGCTATTGGGATGCTTAAGGAACATTGAATTAATTGTGCTTAGCATGGAACATACCATTGTTAACTAAAATTAATAGGAACACATGAGAGGAGATGACATTCCATTATAATCCACCATAACGACAACCTTGAATAACCCTGATTAGGGTGAAAAGATAAGTGAACTTTGCCTCCAGTAAGAACAAATTATGAAGTAGATCATTGAAGAAGCCATTGGTAATAAGATCTTGAATAAGTTGCGATTATGGAAAACCTTGTTTCCATCTAGAACCAATGCAAAATTGGCAACATCATTTTGTCGATAATAAAGTGAAAACATAATCTATATAGAGTATCAACCTGCACAATCAACTTGTCTCCAAACTCTTCACGCACATCTTCAAAATAGGTGAAGTAAATAGAGAGTGAGCTGCAATGTGTTAAGAAAAATCTCCCATGAAAGATGCTAAAGAAAATGAACGGAGGACTTGGACAAGATCACACAATGACCAAGTTCCACAAGTGCTTGTGCGTTCATCACATGCAACAATTTTGACTGGTCATTAATGCACTGTTCTAGGATAAAGCGCCATAACTATCCTATTAAGAACACTACCCAAAACTAGGTTGCTGGTACATACAAGTATAGGAAAAAGTTGATGATATACAAATAAACTATTGCATGGCTAAAATACTTGAAATTGAGATGATTGATACAAAAAGGTCAACTTTTTATGCACTTGAAAAAATTACACTAAAAGGTGATTAAGTCAGGGAGCTATGCCCATTTGAAGTTCCAAAAATGGGGCCTATCTTTGGTTTTTTGAAACAAAGGCAATCAACTAGGTGTAAACACTGCGATTTATTGAAACCACTTATTTCACTCAGTAGATGACATATTAATACTAAATAGAGAGTTTGTGAAAGACCGCACCCAAAGCATATATCGTATGTGAAAATTATCAAGTTTAAAAAATGTCTTCCAAAATCAGCTACTAAACCCCCATGGATAATATCTGTGGCATGCTAACTGGGCATAATTGCTGACATGGCAGGTTGAGCTTGTTGTTGTAGTGCTACTGCTAACGTAGGTCGTGGCGTTGGGCAATGTACATGTCACAAAGCCATGTGGTGGCAACCAGGGGTTTCTTGTAGATGTGGAATGGTACCATATTCGTTAGATAGATGTTAAATTTGGCAACTAGGGCCAAACTTCACCTTGGACAACTCATATGAGGCAACTGATATTTTTACTGGATTCCTCTCTTTGAGAGGTGTAGGATTGATCTAAAGATCATCCCATTTTGACTTGTACAAATGGAATTATGAATTTATTTTGATTATGGACAAATTGTCAAGGTCAGCTAGTTATCTAATTTGCACCTCAACATTGCATATAAATTCAAGAGGTGTTAAATTATGGTATGTTCTATGCTTTAGAGCAATTTACTTCAATTCTTCTTATTAGCTCAATGTGAATTCTCAGTATAGCAATCACATTAACATAAAAGTAAAACGCTGATAGGACATAAATGAAATCAACAGAATACAAGCCAAGACAAGAGACACAAGATGTGGTGCTAGCCAGGGACAAACCCCAATGCGGGGAAACCCTTTGATCAATTCTTCTATATCTTTCAATAATTCAACAGAGAGAGAGAGATGGTACAATATCACAAATCTGTGATTTACAACAACAGTAAAGGAATCCTTGAACAACAATAACAAGGGTGATCAATCAGCCCCAAAAATGTCCTCAAGACAACCTAGGAGAACTTGGTCTCCAATAGCATTAATGGCAGCCCAAAACAATCAAAGTAAGATGGTCAAAACAAAAGTGAATGCTACAACAAACTGTAGCTAGCCCTAACTAGTCAATGCTGTCATAAATGTGCCCTCAAACAGTCAACGCAGACTTGTCCAGCACTTCAGCTGCCCTAGGAGAGGCTGCCCATACAAAGTCGCAGTCAATGGAGGTAATACGCTGGTCAACACAGGCCTAAATCACCCAAACAAGATGTTGCACCTTCCTGCGTCCCTGCTGCCCTAAGTGCATTTTCTCACAATGATGCCCTAGCTTTGTTGTCTTTGCCACATGAGATCTGCGTCCTCCTTCCTTCGTATACCCAAGAGACAATGAGAGAGGATGCGTGGATGAGATGAGTGCTCTATTGCCTCAAGGTCTCCTCTATTTATATCCCACGTTGAGGTTTAGCTGGGGGTGTGCAACACTATTTTACATGCTGGCTGACCTTGACAAATTATGAAGAAATACAAATAAATTGATATCTCCATGAATACATGTCGGAATCGGATGATTGTTAGATCAATCCTACATCTCTTGATGAGAGGAATCCAAGAAAAATATCAGCTGCCATAAATAAGATGACCCACATGGAGTTTGGCTTTAGTTTCCAATTTTAACAAGAGGCCTCCTCCTCATTTTGGCACTTCACTCACTCACACATCTCTCCCTCATTGTTTGGGTACAAATCTTCTGAGGCTTCTTTGTCTCCACACGTGCGAAGAAGGGACTGTTCTTTGCTGTCCCTGCGTTGACCATCTTTGATTGCGGTTTTGTGTGGGGTATTTTTGTTTGGGCATGCCGCAGTTAAGGCTTGCTGCTGCGTTGACCAGGTTTGAATGGATATTTTCGGAATGTTTTTGGGCTGATTTGATTTGCTGTTGGAGGCCGAGTTGACCAAGTTTGACCGAGCTGTTTTGGAGGTCAAAATCTACCTTGTTGACCAACGTTGACTTTCTGGTTAGGGCTTTCTGTTACTGCTGTTTGACTGGTCAGATTTCACTTTGATTAGGCAAGTGAATATTGTATATTGTACTCTCTCTGTGTTGAACTTTTGAAGAATTATAAGAAGAATTGATCAAGGGTTTGCTCACATTGGGGTTTGTCCTTGGCTGGTGCCATATCTTGTGTCCTCTTGTCTTGGCTTGTCTTCTACTGTTATTGTTTATGTTTTATCTGCATTTTAGTATTATGTTGATGTGATTGGTAATCTGGGTATTGATATTGGGCTAATAAGAAAATTGAAGTAAAATTGCTCTTAAGCATAGAACATACCATTTTTATCTAATATTAACAATAGAACATTTGGAAGCTGATTTAAGCTAAATGAAAGGTGATCTTGCTTAATTTCCTTGCTTTGGTTGCATTGGAAATGTCAGATATGACAAAAGTGTTAGTTTTCCCCATTGTTATTAGAACTGGACCTGTCATCGAACCGGTAGACCCCACAGACTAAAAACTGGTTGGAAACCAGTGAAAAAACTGGACCAAAAATCTGGTCAACCAAAAACACATAAAATATCTAAATTTTAAAGAAAACCACATATGTTCATGTGCATCCATATAAATCCAATGTTAGAAACCAGGACAATACTGAGAGGGGGGGTGAATCAGTATTGTAGAAATTTCACAAAATTTCTTTCACTTGCAATGATACTAGGACACCAAGAAATACTTCAGCAATTAATTTAAATGAGCATGACAAGGATCAACATAACTAGCACCAATAGTACACATAGATTCTTCAAATTACTTCACAAGGCAAGCTACTACTTGCTGTTACAAAGTTTTTTATCTACAACCAACAGGAAGCCACTATTCCCTGATTTATTAGCTACAACTGAAAGGAGATACAACCCTTGAATTTATCAGCTTACACTGAAAGGAGCTCCAACCCCAAAAATTTACCAGCAACCACTGGAAGTAGCTACAACCCTTGATCTGCAAGCTACAACTTGCTTGACCTCAATGATTCATCTTTCATGCAATTTTCATACTCAAATCAAGAAGCCATCCTTTTTACAAGATAAAACAAATTTTCCACCATCACCAACACCTTCAACAATCTTTGATTACTTGTAAATACACCAGCACATCAACATAATACTAAAATGCAGATAAAACATAAACAATAACAGTAGAAGACAAGCCAAGACAAGAGGACACAAGATATGGCACCAGCCAAGGACAAACCCCAATGTGAGCAAACC
>Ga0115842_100198_pt1 | contig 22434 bp, 7 predicted proteins | sample InSIn2SAF170_2_FD_83856 | JGI IMG/M metagenome (GOLD analysis project Ga0115842, IMG submission 83856)
CTAAAGGGTCCTTACTAGTCGAGCGTGCTTACGCATCCTAAAGGTGATGGCGGCCAGTCGAGCCTGCTTGCGCATCCTTATCAGTCGAGCCCCCTAAAGGGTCCTTATCAGTCGAGCCCCCTGTCGGGTCCTTGCACTAGGAAGCGCAAGCCCCTCCGGGACCTTCCATCCATTCGAGGTAGGGACGTGTGTTTGGTAGCGGTAAGAGGGTCGAGGGTCGAGGTACACCAATTCCCTCATTTGCCAAGTGAGGTGAGGTTGCTCAAGCCTGCTTTTGAGGAGGAGCTTGCAGCGTTACTACAAATCTTCTTTTTGCTTAGGTGAATCTGACCTAAGGAACATGAGCATAAAACAGTAATAGTTTCAGAAAAGGTCTAACTACTATCCTCTAGTCTTAGCTTTAGTCCCCCTCTCTACTGGACACTAGCTTAGTCTTGCCCTTCTTATTGCCTTAGCTACGGTAGCATAGTTATGAAAGCCTTACGCTCTCTCTATCGACCTGATAGTGAAAGTTCAAGCACTAATAAGCAGTAAGTTCCCTAGAGTAAGCTCCAGTAATAGCCTTAGTATTAGCTTTATAGACTGCCATAAGGTAGTCTCCGGCCATAGAGTGGATAATAAGCTAGTCCCCTTCCTTTCCTTCTTCATTCAATGATTAGCTTTGATGTGTGGTATTATTGGCTTCCCGGCTGGCACTGACAACTTCCTGGGAATAAGACACTGTCTATCGGCGACAGTAGAGTAAGGTCTTTAGAGTAAGGTCTTTCTTAAGCCATAGAGTTCAAGCCCTGAAGTGCCTTAAGCCTTCCATGTCAATTACCCTTTAGACACTTTATTAGTCTCTATGTATGACTTAGTTGCATGGATAGATGACTATAAGCTTTTGCTTACTTACTTGAATAAGTCTGTAGAGTTTCCCTATGGTCTTGAAGTTCCTGAAGTGGCATTCTTACTAATTACTTAAATGGGCCATTTCTGGAAGTTTCTCTATTATAGATATGTCCTTGCACCCAGGCCCACCACTTCCATAGCCGATAGGAAGGAGAATAGAATTGACCCATATCAAACTGAAGATGGAAACACAGTTCCTACAGAGGCTTACCCATACACAGCAAAGACAGCTAGCTTAACAGGCCTTCAAAAAAGCACTCTACCCATGTACAGGAGGAGGTGGTGGTTGTTACTGCTTTTCTTTCCACCCTGCCCAAGAGGTGTTACAATTTGTGTGACCCACCATGCCCAGTTCGACGTGAACTGTTCTCGATACACCGTTCCCAAGAGGTGAATGGAACTAATAAGTGCATGGACTAAGATAGTAGTCCTATTAAGGCTTATTGCCGCCATGGGCCAAGCAATGGACTTCAGCTAGTGGTTTTCTTACTGTATGGACTTAGGCAGTCTCTAAGGCCTAACAACTCCATGGAACTCACTCTAGTGTGAAAAGGGGTCCTTTCCTTTATTAAGAGTAGGCTCCGACAACAACCAACTTTCTTCATATGGGAGCAGCATTAGCCAAGAATAGTCATTGTCTAAAGACTATGGCAAGTAGTCAAAATAGTAGTCATTTACATTATAGTTAGTAGTACCCTACTCTACAGACTACAGCTAGCAGTCTTTTTCTTAAGGCTAATGTACTTACCTTTAGGAACTGATGAAAAGAATGGAGACTTTCACTAGCAAGTAGTAACACCACACAAGCATCACTCCTTCAGCTCCACCCCTACCAGATCAAATTGTCATATCCCTCAAAGCGGCATGACTATGTAATCAAAGATGCAAGACCGATGGCATGAGTAGAAAGAAACACAGCTAAGTGTCAAAGGGGCATCACCCACTCCTGCCTAATACCTTAAGATTATGAGATGTGTTCCACCCTGCACCAAGTACATCCAACCACATCAATTCTCTTGTGTTTCCAGGATCCACCATGAGCGAGACACCACATCAGATATCATGGTTCATTTTTCATCCTAGCCTAAGTAATCACCGTTGGGTGTAATTCCCATCAATTCAGACTCTTGAGGCACAAAAGACTTTCAAACTCCCCATGGCTCTCCTAGTGAAGCATCGTCGATTATGAAATTGAAAATGCCATGAAGTGAGAGGATCACCAACCTAGGATTTCGGAGGGAAATCAAACGAAATAGAATGATCCTGGCCTCTATCCTTAACCCAAGAGAGGAAGGGACAGGTCAAACGGGACCTCATTTTCCATGGATCTAGGGTCCAAGCCTATTGGCGATTATAGAGTCACCATCCCTTTCCAAACATCTTCAAATCTCATAGAGATGGTAGTGGGTAAGATGAAAGGTTCGGATTGGGTGATAAGAATTTCATGTACCCATAATGACTCACCCAGAGGAAGTGGGGGATTGTGTCAGATGGAGACCTCTCCCTCTAATTACTTCTTCATGTAGAAGTACAGGGAAGACTCATACATCTCTCTCCTCATCCTCCACTACTCACCAACAAGATAGAGGGGAGGAGGAATCTATCTCAAAAGATTTTCATCGACTCCGAGACTTCATGTTTCACCCTTAGCACAACTCTGAGTCTTGTATCAGTCAAATGCATGGTTCCAGATGCAGTTCAAGTCAACATCCTAATGTCAACGAATTCCCCTGTAAGCATCCTGCATTATCTTCTCCAATGAACCTAGTATTTCAAAATGTTATTAAAAGTGTAATATCCCTTTCACTCCAACTCCCAACATACTTTCTCTAAACCCTCAGGTGTAGGGGCCCTAAATTGCAACACCACCATAACTCTACATCTCAAAACCTAGTCAATAAGATCCTAACATTGCACAAAGGAGTCCTAGGGTGACAGACTAGGAATCCTACTTTACGGATATCTAAAGGCCCTTTTGGCCAGATCCCAAATAGCGTGGGGAACAAGGGAATACTTTGTAGGTGCCCTTAGGCAAAGAATAGATTCATTCACTTGAATGAGATGATATTACAAATGAATTAGGTGATGTATTTATACCACTCCACTATGGTTAAGGCGCTAGCCCCAAGGAGGAGACTAGGTCAGCCTTATAAGAAAATAATAAAAAATAGAAGAAAGTACAACAGTGGGTTTCACTACCCAAAGATTGGCCCATTAAGGGCCTCACCTACCCACATAGTGGGCCAGCACATTGCCACAAGTGAAGATCAGCCACATGTAGTCAACACCGCCCCTTAATCTAAACAAGGAGCCGTGTGAGATGATATTATAGTACATCATGTTTTCTCCCTTAATGGCAGCTAACATATACTAATATGTGCGCATAAACGAGTGAAGGTGAGCTTAGACAGATATTTGGTGAAGAAGATATCTGCAAGTTGGTCTGTGGAAGGAACAAAGATTGGTACAAGTTTGCCATGAGCATGGAGGAGCTTAATGTAATGCATGAAAATTTCAATGTGTTTGGACTTTTGATGATTCACTAGATTATGAATAAGCTTAATGGTACTTTGATTGTCACAAAATCTCAAAAGAGTATGACGTTGAGTAAGATCTAGCTCACCGAGTCACATCCACATCCGAGAAAGATGCTTCCCGACATGAACTACACTAGCATATTCAACTTCAATGGAGGTGAGTCCCACACCCTATTGCTTCTTGGAACACCAACAAACCAATCCACAACCAAGAGAGAAAAAGTACCCTAAGGTGGTGTGTCGATCATCAAGATCACCCGCATAGTCGACGTCAGGAAAGGCAAGAAGATGGATGTCAATGCCTGCTGAGTAGAGAATGCCCATCTGATCCCTTAAGATAGCGCAAAATGCGCATAGCAGCTTCTCATGGGGTTCCTGCATGTCGCTAGTACACATATTGACTGCAAAAGATATATCTAGTCGAATATGTGTAAGATAAAGCAAACTACCAACCGGCGATCAATAGATAGTCCCATCAAATAAGGGTGACAGACACTGGGCCTAAAACCTCATCCTAAAATAAGTAAGAGTACCAACAAATTGATGATCTTCCATGCCAAAGTGCTACAAGAGATCCAAGGTGTATTGTGTGTGATAAAAGGAAAACCCAGTATAAATATGAAACCCCAAATCGGTCATATAAATAGAGTCCTTCAGGTGCTACTTCAAATCATTGATCATAATTGTGGAGTGACTAGTCAAGAGGAGATAATCCACAGATAGCAAACAAGAAGAATTTGGCTATCTTGATGGTGAACATAGATATAATGCTCAACCTTACAGCGAGTGAAGCCACAACTATGAAAGAAATGGTGGATCTTCTCATACCAAGTGTGAGGTGCCTATCTCAAGGCATATAGCTTACAAACCAAGGGGATACATTCTATATAAACCTTGGCAGTTGTTGCATATTCATTTCTTCTGGAAGATCTCTATGGAGGAAAGCACTTTTGACATCCATCTGATGGACCTCCCAATTCAATGAAGTAACTATAGATAGGATCATCCGAATGGATTTCATACGAGTAACTGGATCAAAAGTATATAAATAGTCAATGCTTTCTTTCCAAGAGAAAGCTTTAACAACAATACATGCTTTAGGTCTTTTGGGATTACTTTGAAAGTGTTTACACCATGCTTGAGGGTGCTTCAATTGATGTGGGTTGCATGTTCTATGGATGACGCTTAGTTGTGCCATAATGAACATACACATGGGAGGTGGCTTGCTCATTGATTGTTACACTTTCTATGGATGTTCATGTGGCATTATTCCTTGGAGTGTTGGAGACCTAGACAGTATGAAACCATTCTTCACCCACCATGGCCACATGGAGAGTAGGTTGCTTGCTTGGCTGATGAATAGCCTTGGAGGAGGAGAGTTGAGCATCTTAGAGGAGGACGTTGAGCACTAGACGACATGAGGATGCTTGGTTGCTTGCATGGAGGGTGGGACTTTACTTGAGCACGTCTAGGTTGATGAGTGATCACATAGGTGGGGTGGACCGAGAGGTACACATAGCTTATGAGATAGTTTTGGAACTTTGCCATTTGATAATGGATGGATGAATGGATGGTAGTATGACAGCGACCAATTCTGCTTGCTGGCTACCGCACTCATTATGTATCTAAGTAATGGTTGGTGCAGATCGACCAAGATGCCCTGCATGCATTACGCGTTCTCTCTGCTTTCACCTATCTATCCCCTATCCCCAAGAATTGAGTGATAATTTCTTTCATTGCATAAGCCATTTCATTCAATGGCCTCCAGAGCAGAGCCGGACTATGGGAATAGTCAGTCGGGAAGAAGTACGCATAGTCCCGGGCGGGCAGCTGCTTCTTATCGTCGAACTATCCCCTTGTACTTGATCGGAGTAGTTAGCAAAGCTAGCCCGACAATCAATAAAGACTCAGGTTATTTCCAATCTGTTATGCTGCCTCGCTCGTTCATTGCCCCTTCCCTACCTAATAGAATAGGGAGCGTTCTTATTTGATAAGATGCGGGCTCCCTTTCTGTCTGTGATAAGATAGCCAGCATTCGAGAATCTCCGGGCGTTCTCCCGTCCGTGCATAATGGGTCATTCGTTCAGGGTCATTCTCCCCTTCCCTTCCTTATGAATTCTGGTACCACGACAACTCGGATTTCAGAGCCTTGCCAATACCGATTCATCAATTTGAACCCCTAGAACTGGATAGATTGACCTTTCATACCTCCACCTTCTAGTACCCATCCACCTTAAGACCTATACCTGTAGCCTTATACACTTGCTTCATGAATCGCTTACTTGGGTGGGACTGCTATAGACACTTCTCTGGACGGGTTCCACCAACCTCACCCTTACCTTTACTTCAGTGTTTCCGGATGAATTGAATGAATGAAGCGCTCAGGAGGAACAGCTATAGACCCGGGATGCCATGATACAACCCTTCCCTTTACCTTCACTCTTACCAACCTACCCACCTGAAGAACTATACCTTTTCTACCTATACCACTTGATGAATTCATCGCTTAGTCAGTCGGTACTGCTATTCACAACCCTTCTCTTATCAGGTACGTTAGTGACTTTTTTAGTTACTTATTTGATAGGGGCCACCCAATAAGTAAAATGATACGTTAGTGACTCGACTGATAAGGACCCTTTAGGGGGCTCGACTGATAAGGATGCGCAAGCAGGCTCGACTGATAAGGCCGCCATCACCTTTAGGTGCTCGACCATTTTTTGACTTATTTGAGGGGCAAATAAGTAAATTGAAGAGGATGCGTTAGCATGCTCGACTGGCCGCCATCACCTTTAGGTGCTCGACTGATAAGGCCGCCATCGAGAGGAGAGGAGAGGAAAGCTTCGCTTTTCGAACCTTTCCGTAACAGCCACTTGTCAATCGTATAAACTCATGAAAAACGACCAGGAGTTTTTTGAGCTCAAAGAAAAGCCCAGAAAAAGCCGTCGTAAATGACTTCCCCCCCCTATCTGAGGTAATATGGAAATATGGTGTGAACAGACCCCAACGAGACGAGAGAAATTAGTGTTTCTAGATCAGAAATATGACGATAGGCAAATGAAGCGGATCGACTATAATGAGGAGGACGACAGACCGAGGATCGGGCAGCAGGGCTCGCCCAGGGTTGAGGGGAAGAAATGCATAATGACATATATAATGAGATCTATTTGTATACGATATTACGGGGAGTCTAGGTAGGGGCTTACTCTGGCTCGCACAGAGCGAATCTGCCGGCTGTCCGGGTTTATAGATAGAGAGCCTCATGATGGTAAACTAACCATCACGTTAGGTTTGGAGAGATCAAGATGGCTTGACTAAAAGGCCGCCATCGCTCGACCTTAGGCCCGGTAGGGACTCACTATTCATATGGTGAGGGAGAGGTGCCGTTAGGCCGCTCGACCAACGGGCCGCCATCATGCGTAAGCATGACTCGACCAACGCCATCATGCCCCCGGCAGGGTGAGGTAACGTGTGAGGAGAGGCCCGGTAGGGTGAGGTAACGAACTCTCGACACAAGGCCGCCATCGACTCATACATTCATATGTGTGAGGGTGCGTTAGCACACTCGACTGTCAAGGCCGCCATCGATTTAGAAGCTCACCTGACCTAAGAAAGGTGAGGGACTCGACCGATGACAATGCATATATTATATATGTCATTATGCCATGAATGATAGATCGATTTCGCTCACTTCTGCCATTCGTTTCTTCCAGTCATGAATGCATAGCTTAACTGAGACCTATTCATTAGGCAAGTTAGGAGTGGCTATACAGCGTGCAGTAGCCTGTGGTAGGACGCGAACTTGGGGAGAACAGAACCTAGATCGGGCCTTCCCGCTCTCCTAACTACTATTACTATGGCTGGACAGATGAAGCCCCTCAATCTTCCTCGCAGAAGAACTTTGACTCAATATGATCTCGTCATATTGGGAATGAATATATCCACCGCTAACCATGATGGCGAAACCCGTTCCCCCGATCGAAAGCCTAAAAGCCCCGAGGGGAGCAAGGTCGATTGGACAGGCGTGCCCTATACCTACGATCCGGTAACAAAACGGAGAAGGTATTCCCGGCCCCCTACAGAAGGGGCAACCTCGGGCACCCCAAAACAGTCTAAAGGGAAGCAGTAATGGTGAATAGTGTAATTTGCTATCTTCGGGGTATCCCACCACCGTTCCTAAGCTTGCCTCATCCTATCGTTCCTGATACGCCGTCGACCTCCAACCAACAAATACGAAGTTGATTGCCGGAAGTTCGCAAGAAGAGAGCAATATGGGTCTCAAGAGATAAGATCGAAGTAAGCATAATATCGTATACAAAGGATCTTGATACAATCTCCCATGCTTTCCGTTCTTGACCCCCTCGTCGGTGTTGGTTGGACGTAGTAAGTAAGGCTTCCATTCTGTAACAGGTGGTGCGAGTCGCAACTATAGGACACTAGCTGGTGACTGAGAAGCTTGGCGTGGCATATGCGTGACATCCGAATCGAATCAGATATGTATGTAGGATGCGTACAATGGGCTACGTTTTACCTTGGTCTTAGCGACTGGCTAGGTTCCAACATGGGAAAGCGGCGACATTGACGTAAAACTTTGTGAATATTGCGGAGTTGCATTAGTTGGTCTACGGCTTCCTAAGCATGGAAGCAGGATCGATCTAACTGGTGCGACGACGAAGTCCCCGTCCCGACCGATGAATGGTAGAAGCATCCAAGGATAGCAGGGAATCTAGTTGGTGCAGGCTAGCAGTATATATGAGGGCCTTCGTAGGTAGGTGCAGTTGGGTATCCATTTACCTCTAGGAACCTCTAGTGCCGGTGAATTATGGATTCATAGTGCGATCGGAGCTTAGCGTGAATAAGTAAGGAAGTAGGGTTGTCGAAATGACTCATTAATAGCGGGATCGGGAACCCGTCTTATGCGCTACCTTGTTGGCCGACGTAGGTATATGAATTTACCAGTATATTATAGGTGCACCTGACATTACATTTCCACGATTGAATCATATTCCATCCCGGCCACCTTCGCTGTTGCTCCTATGATTACGGGCGCTTTATCTAACCGGTAAGTTCCCTTCTGTTCTGTCAGCTTTCTTAGTCTCTTTTCCTCTTTATTTATGGGGGGAATCCGTTTGGCTTGGGAGGAATTGCAAGATCGCTCGACTAAAAGGTAATTTATTGCTTGCTCGACCAAAGAGAGAGCAAGGAGGTTGACCCGCTTGTCCGCATCGGACAAGGCCCGTTAGGGTGCGTAAGCACGCTCGACTAATAAGGCCGCCATCGACTCGGCCGAGGTTACGAGCCCCCCCACCCAATAAGTAAATTGAAACTTTAGTTGCTCTTTGGTTACTTATTTGCCCCTCAAATAAGTCAAAAAAAAAGAAGTAAATTGAAGAGGAATAGTTTTTCATTTTATAGTATGAACTCACAAGGATAAGGTTCTATCTTTGCGTAACGAATCGTATCAAATTCCGACTAAGCGAATCAAAGCGAATCATCATAGCAATCTCCGTAAATCACACAGCCCAATACCGAAGCCTCACCACCAATGCCGATCCACCAATCACATGCCACACCCCCATCGAGCGATCTAGGGCCTGCCTTCAAATAATAAGCAGATTCACTTTAGTTATCAGACAGAGGTGGGAAATGGAAAATCCAATAGATTGATTTGCATGTTCTGAATTGTAGATCATGTGCATTTGATTCATTTAGAGCCGCAGAGCATTCGATTTATGGCAAGCGCATAGCGGAACGAATGGCATGATGCAAGACGTGTTGGGCGTCTGAGAGACAGTGAACAGAATAGAGCTGGTCGAGTCTTTTTTTTATCCTCGGTGGGTTACTCCGCTCTCCTGTGTTCCTATTCTTTATTTGTCTTTTTTAAGTCTCTCAATGAAAGGCCGCCATCATGCCCCCGGCAGGGCTCGACCAACGGGAGAGGTACGTTAAGTGACTCGACCAAGGATGCGCTTTAAGGCTCGACCACTATTTACCCACCCACCCCAATCCCCGAGGGGAGAGGTTAGAAGTCGCTCATCCATCCGATGGGTGAGGTGGCATATCCAGATGATATAAAATGCTCACGCCTCAATCTGGTAAATTAAGTATGCAAGGGTGCGTAAAGATGATAGAGAGTATTAAGGCCTATCACAATAATAAGGTCAATTCCGTACTGAAAGGTAGTGGCCCAACAAGATGTCAATTGATATAGAGAAGGTGGCATGGGTAGTATATCCAACAGCAGATCCAGTCACTTACTTGTCTAGTAGTTCTTTCTCTACGGCTTAAGACTAAAGCAAGTGTCATAGGGCTTACACTACAGACTAAGCTAAGACCTTGCAGCAGTAAGTTCGTAGGGCTAAGACTAACCTGCTTGGACTAAGCTAGTAAGATGAATTGAGATGATGAATCTATTCGAGAATAAGAAATCTAAACATATAATATCTTTACATATAATAAAGGAATCTATATATATTATATATGTGATACTGGCATATCTTAATATTTACTTTTACTCCGCCGATGAGAGCTGATTTGAATCTTACTCGAACTCCAATGATAACTGATTTGTTATATTCCTTTCACTCCGACGAGATATCTTTATAGATTGACTCGAACTCCGATGAGAGCTGTTTTGTGATAGGTCACGTCTAATTCCGGGGTTATGCTCAAAGCCTAGACAAACTAAAAAGGGTTATTGGGGTGTTTGGTACGTCCAGCTTAATCTTACTCTCCTATTAGATCTTCCTCTTCGAACTGACTTGTGTAAACTGACTTGTCTAGTAGTAGTTTTTCTGTCTCTACAGCTTAAGACGGTCTGGATCTAAGTGCTGGACCTAAGTGATGGACTAAGATGGACTAATAAGCTAGTATCTTAAGGCTTGTTTCTCTGCTGCTGGACCAAATAAGATAATAAAGCTTGTGTTCATAGGGCTTACTGTACTACAGACTAGGGCTTGTCTTTAAGGCTAGTTTCCGAAGAGCTCTTTCTCTCCGAAGCTCCAACCAACAGAGTTAGTTCATCTAATAAGACTGGTTAGTTCACCTCATCTATGCATATTGAGTGAAAGCTAGACCATTAAAGTATGGCTTAGACCATTAGGGTGCCTCGTGGTCCTGGCTCCAACAGATTTGATTAGTTATAAGGTTTCTTTTGCTAAGGCTAGTCCAGGTATAAAAGATTTTGTTGAATTGGGAATTGAAGGGTGTAATTGGAGGTCATCAAGTGTGCTTATGGGATCCACGAAATAAAGGCTACCGGCTTTTGTTGTGTCCATGGAACCAGGCAAGAAACTCTTAGCTAATAGTGAGACTTTATGGCTAGTAGTATTGACTTGTATTAGTTTTGTATATACAGCTTAAGACTAAAGCAAAGTGCATGGAAAAAAAGAGTCTATTAAGGCTAGTTTATATGGCACTGGGGCAAGACCCTTAATAAAGATATGCGGGATAGTCAATTAATGAATTAATGAATGAAAAGGTCGTAATAGAGTCTAAGAGTTAACAACCCCTATCAATATGGTCAATTTAGTACATAAAGGTGGCGTATAAAGATGATATAGAGTATGAACGACCCTATCCCGATGGACCAAGGCAAGACCAAAAGGACCACCTATCCGGATGGTAAATGAAGTACAGAAAGGCGGCCTAATAGATTATAGAGAGTGCTCACTTGGCCTATCGAGATGGGGAATCAAGTACAGAAAGGTAGCCTATCAAGATGGTAAATTTGCTTAATGACACATCTTTTTGAGAGTTAGGTACAAATAAGAGTCAATTTGACTCTTCCTTTCTAATAGAGATTATTTCTAGATTGAATCTAACTCTGATGAGATATGATTTGAATATTACTCTCCAATTAGATATTCCTCTCCGAAGCTCCAACAGACTGGGTCAGTTCACCAAATAAGACTGGTCAGTTCACCTCTATGCATCATGAGTGAAAGCCATCCATGAGACCATGTGATGAAGAAGCTCCGACAATATTTGTTAGTTAGAAATGGATAAGTTGTTAGTGAAAGCTCCGACAGCTGGTAAGAGAATGCAAACATGGAAACAGGTGTGGTAAATTTGGTAATGAAAGGTGGCATCTTGTTGGCAGGCTTGGACTCTTTCTGCTAGTCTGGCTCCAGGCAGTCCATCCATGGGACTAACTGCTTGGACTAATAAGCTAGTATCTTAAGGCGGCTTTTTTTTATCTGGACCAAGGCTGCTGCTAATACTAAAAGCAAGTGTCCATAGGGGGAGGGCTCCCCAGGCGGGACTAACAGGACTAATAAGCTTGTCTCCAACAGGCTTGTTTCCCAGGACCAAGGCAAGACCTATAAGTGCTTGGACTAAGGCTAGTAATATGAATTTATATGGAAAATCCGAGAATCAATCTTACATAAAATAGATTAACATATTATACTGGCATAGATAAGTTCTACTTGCATATGTTTGAACAATGGAGCTTATTACTGCAGCAGTCTATTAAGGCTGCCATTGACTAGGGGGCTTAAGGCATCATGTCAGGCTTATTGGGAATGACACTCAAAAAATAAGGCTAGTAGTTGGACTAAAGGGGCTGCTAATAGTTGGACTAAAGCAACACAATACGTAGAGCTTATGGAAACATAGCAGGTCTAATAAAAACAAGTTTTGATGGAGTCGGATGCTTCCATCTGGGTAATCAAAGTGGATTTGTGTAAATATGAACCATACCCTTGTCTGACGTTGACCTAGTGGCATGTAGTCGATTGAGGCTAAACCAATCCATATGTAAGTGACCCATCCATGTGAACAAGAAGAACTCTCTACATATCTAGATCGAATTGTTTCTGTGGCTAGGTGAAATCCATTTCAGTCAGTTTTGATATGACAGGCAGGATGCCATATCAATGAAAGTATACAAACAACTTGTATATATAAGATATTGCATATCTAAGTTGAACAATTCATAGAACAAAACGAAAATGACATCCAAGTAGTTGTTGTGTCAGGAACTCCCCCTAGTTGTTGTCATGAACCGCAGATCTCATAGGATCAGGTCTTATTATGCAGGTTGGTTCATATATGAGCATGGCATCTATACGTCCTGGCGATAGAGTCTTAAACTTGTCTAAGAAACAAAAAGTACATAATATATATCTATATATTATGCACGCATATAGAAGTTTAACTGTCATAAGTGGTGAAATTAAAGAAGAAGAAGACAATGTGGGATCTATATCTATACGAGCAGAGATCTTGTCGTTGAACTTTTCCATTTGGGATGGTCCAGACACTTACCAAAACTCTATTATTGATTAGAAAGGTCCCGGAGGGGCTTGCGCTTCCTAGTGCAAGGACCCGACAGGGGGCTCGACTGATAAGGAGAGGAAAGATGCACTTATAAAGAGCTACAGCAAATAAGCAAGTTCCCTCCCTGAGCGTCAGCGAAGAATATAAGAAGGTATTACTATGCCTTCTCCATTCCTTATTAGAAAGAGAATAGGCACTTCTGAGCGTCAGCGAAGCTATGATTGCATTATATATGTAATATTGACTATTTATTGGAAAGGAAGATGCACTTCTAGAGCGTAAGCGAATAAGCTAGCATATGTATGGGTACCATACTACGGCTTAAGAAAGACCACCGGGCCTGCTATGGGGAACTTAGTGCATGGACTAATGAATCTTACTCTACGAAGAGCTCTTCCTCTCCAAACGGTACAAATCAGAGTTAGTTGTTCATTTGACTCTTCCTCTCCCCATAGATCTTCCTCTCCGAGACTTTTGTAGTTATGTACAGCTTAATACAATCTTCACTCCAATGGAGACTCTAAGGCTTGTTTTTATCTGCTGGACCAAGGCAAGACCTTAAGGACCACCTATTGAGATGGATGGTAATTTAAGTACAGAAAGGTGGTGGCATATGCAAGATACCTCTCGGACCTATCCGGATGGTAAATTAGGGAAATAAAGGTGGCCTCAAATAGTCTAAAGCTTCTCCTCGATTCAATGACTTCTCGCCGAGTTACTCGGGTGTTTTTAGATGTGTGCGAGAAAGGGTGATCGCCGAGCTCTCTTCCCTTGGGCAAAAGGGACTGATCGCCGATACCCTACTATGGATAAGATAAAACAAAGCAAAGAGCCTAATCTAATAAGATAAGACTTCGTATTCAAACCTTAGGGGAGCAGAGGCAGCTCAGCTAAGCTCCTTGATCCTGCGGAGCCCGAGCCCGATCACAGACCGTCCTAGGACTAAGGAACAGCTCTAACAATTAGACTTAAAGAGGTCATCTGCACTAAAGGAAAGGCAGTTAGTCCTTATATTCTCCGAGGAGCCCAGATACTAGTATTCCTCAGACATTCTTACTTGGCTTAGCAGGAGGTTAAGAAGTACTGAGCCTTAGTAGTTAGGAGCCCTCAAGCCTGAGCCTGCTAAGACAGAAAAAGCTGTATTTTTTGTTAGAGCTACTCGTCATAAGGAACATCAGAGAGGATAAAACCCATTGAAGGAATGCATAATGCAAGGGGTAGCCGAATTCATCGTGCCTGTAATGCAAGAGGTAGGCCTAAGAATGGGAATCTTTAGTCATGCTAAGCGTAAGAGGAGGAACTGGCTGGCTTGGCTCGGCTACTGCTACTCGCTGGCTACTGCTCCTACTCAGCGCTAGTTAACTGCTCCTAGTAATGGTTAAGGATAGACTTCATGCCTTACCTTTGCCTTACCCGCTCATACAGTAAGATCAGGAGCCATGGAAAGTGATTTCGTTAGGAAGGACTTGCCTTAAGAGATTGATTGACCGTGGAGATCGGATCGATAAACCAGCCTTAACGTCCTCCTTATTTGATTGGTATTGGTAAGGAAGTAAGGCAAGAGTTATCCTGCGAGGTAAGGTGCTAGTATTAGCTCCTGCTACTTGAGGTAAGGTTAGCAAGTAGTTCAAGATCTATCTCTCTTGCTTGTGAGAGAAGAGGTACGCAAAGTAAGGTCAGCAAGTGCTAGTTGTCAAATCAGCAAGTCAAGGTCCCGGAGGGGCTTGCGCTTCCTAGTGCAAGGAAACATCTATTTCTCTTGAGCATGTGCTAGTTTAGGTCAATGGATCCATAAAGAATGAGGTTTCTACCATCTTCCTGGAAGTCAGATGGCAGGAGATATGAAATGCTTGTGGCAAGGAACCATAAGAGCTCGATATAAGAGAAAGGCTTAGGATGGTTAATGGTTCGCTAAAGACACAATAGGACTAAACCGCTCAGAAGGTCATATTGTAATGGAAAGGCAGAGCAGACAATAAGCTGAGGATTCAAGCTTAGGATTAAGGAACAGATATCCAAAAGAAACTGAAAGAGTGAAACAGCTTTCCTAAGGCTTACACAATCCACCTAATCAATGGGTCTAATAAAAGCTAAAATCTATACCCTAAGCCCCCTAATACCAGCTAAGCAAGGAGCCCTACTAACTGACAAAGCCTTACCTAATGCCCTAAGCCCCTTAACACCTAGAAACATTGAACCTACGTACCAGCTAACCAGCCCTAATCCTGCTAACCAGCTCAAGGTAGAAACCCACTAAACCTAAGAAAGATTACCAACTTGAAAGTGTATCCTCCAGAGGCCAGACCCGAGGAGCCTTTGTTAGAGCCTTTTGAAGACTTAGTATCAGAGCAACACCCAATCCCCAGAGCTAAGCAGAATCCAGCCTTCCTAACAGCATAGTTACCACCATACCCATCAATCCATCTTAACGCTTAACGCCCTAGCTAGTAGGTAGGTTTGTCCTATCCATCCATCTTATAGTAGGTAGGTTCGCCCCATCCCTCCATCTTGGGTGGGCCGGGAAGACCACTAGAGGAACGAATAGGGCACCTGCTTGAATGATGTGGCCTACGTAGCTTACATAACCGGATCGTATAGGAGGAGCTATCATGAAACTAGCGGGCAGATATTTCCGCTAGCAAGGCCCCTTATATGCCCTTTTCCTAGGCCCTTTATAAAGAAGCCCTCACCATATGAATAGTGAGTGACTCCGTCGATGGCGGCCTATTGTTGAGAGTTCGACAGGCTCACCGGCGGTTTGAACATCTTTCCCTAGAAAGATTGGCCATTTTACCTCTCCTATTGTCGAGAGTTCGACAGGCTCACCGTTGGCGGCGGGTTTCACATCTTTCGATGGCGGCCCGTTGGTCGAGTCATGCTTACGCATGATGGCGGCCCGTTGGTCGAGCGGCCTAACGGCACCTCTCCCTCACCATATGAATAGTGAGTCCCTACCGGGCCTAAGGTCGAGCGATGGCGGCCTTTTAGTCAAGCCATCTTGATCTCTCCAAACCTAACGTGATGGTTAGTTTACCATCATGAGGCTCTCTATCTATAAACCCGGACAGCCGGCAGATTCGCTCTGTGCGAGCCAGAGTAAGCCCCTACCTAGACTCCCCGTAATATCGTATACAAATAGATCTCATTATATATGTCATTATGCATTTCTTCCCCTCAACCCTGGGCGAGCCCTGCTGCCCGATCCTCGGTCTGTCGTCCTCCTCATTATAGTCGATCCGCTTCATTTGCCTATCGTCATATTTCTGATCTAGAAACACTAATTTCTCTCGTCTCGTTGGGGTCTGTTCACACCATATTTCCATATTACCTCAGATAGGGGGGGGAAGTCATTTACGACGGCTTTTTCTGGGCTTTTCTTTGAGCTCAAAAAACTCCTGGTCGTTTTTCATGAGTTTATACGATTGACAAGTGGCTGTTACGGAAAGGTTCGAAAAGCGAAGCTTTCCTCTCCTCTCCTCTCGATGGCGGCCTTATCAGTCGAGCACCTAAAGGTGATGGCGGCCAGTCGAGCATGCTAACGCATCCTCTTCAATTTACTTATTTGCCCCTCAAATAAGTCAAAAAATGGTCGAGCACCTAAAGGTGATGGCGGCCTTATCAGTCGAGCCTGCTTGCGCATCCTTATCAGTCGAGCCCCCTAAAGGGTCCTTATCAGTCGAGTCACTAACGTATCATTTTACTTATTGGGTGGCCCCTATCAAATAAGTAACTAAAAAAGTCACTAACGTACCTGATAAGAGAAGGGTTGTGAATAGCAGTACCGACTGACTAAGCGATGAATTCATCAAGTGGTATAGGTAGAAAAGGTATAGTTCTTCAGGTGGGTAGGTTGGTAAGAGTGAAGGTAAAGGGAAGGGTTGTATCATGGCATCCCGGGTCTATAGCTGTTCCTCCTGAGCGCTTCATTCATTCAATTCATCCGGAAACACTGAAGTAAAGGTAAGGGTGAGGTTGGTGGAACCCGTCCAGAGAAGTGTCTATAGCAGTCCCACCCAAGTAAGCGATTCATGAAGCAAGTGTATAAGGCTACAGGTATAGGTCTTAAGGTGGATGGGTACTAGAAGGTGGAGGTATGAAAGGTCAATCTATCCAGTTCTAGGGGTTCAAATTGATGAATCGGTATTGGCAAGGCTCTGAAATCCGAGTTGTCGTGGTACCAGAATTCATAAGGAAGGGAAGGGGAGAATGACCCTGAACGAATGACCCATTATGCACGGACGGGAGAACGCCCGGAGATTCTCGAATGCTGGCTATCTTATCACAGACAGAAAGGGAGCCCGCATCTTATCAAATAAGAACGCTCCCTATTCTATTAGGTAGGGAAGGGGCAATGAACGAGCGAGGCAGCATAACAGATTGGAAATAACCTGAGTCTTTATTGATTGTCGGGCTAGCTTTGCTAACTACTCCGATCAAGTACAAGGGGATAGTTCGACGATAAGAAGCAGCTGCCCGCCCGGGACTATGCGTACTTCTTCCCGACTGACTATTCCCATAGTCCGGCTCTGCTCTGGAGGCCATTGAATGAAATGGCTTATGCAATGAAAGAAATTATCACTCAATTCTTGGGGATAGGGGATAGATAGGTGAAAGCAGAGAGAACGCGTAATGCATGCAGGGCATCTTGGTCGATCTGCACCAACCATTACTTAGATACATAATGAGTGCGGTAGCCAGCAAGCAGAATTGGTCGCTGTCATACTACCATCCATTCATCCATCCATTATCAAATGGCAAAGTTCCAAAACTATCTCATAAGCTATGTGTACCTCTCGGTCCACCCCACCTATGTGATCACTCATCAACCTAGACGTGCTCAAGTAAAGTCCCACCCTCCATGCAAGCAACCAAGCATCCTCATGTCGTCTAGTGCTCAACGTCCTCCTCTAAGATGCTCAACTCTCCTCCTCCAAGGCTATTCATCAGCCAAGCAAGCAACCTACTCTCCATGTGGCCATGGTGGGTGAAGAATGGTTTCATACTGTCTAGGTCTCCAACACTCCAAGGAATAATGCCACATGAACATCCATAGAAAGTGTAACAATCAATGAGCAAGCCACCTCCCATGTGTATGTTCATTATGGCACAACTAAGCGTCATCCATAGAACATGCAACCCACATCAATTGAAGCACCCTCAAGCATGGTGTAAACACTTTCAAAGTAATCCCAAAAGACCTAAAGCATGTATTGTTGTTAAAGCTTTCTCTTGGAAAGAAAGCATTGACTATTTATATACTTTTGATCCAGTTACTCGTATGAAATCCATTCGGATGATCCTATCTATAGTTACTTCATTGAATTGGGAGGTCCATCAGATGGATGTCAAAAGTGCTTTCCTCCATAGAGATCTTCCAGAAGAAATGAATATGCAACAACTGCCAAGGTTTATATAGAATGTATCCCCTTGGTTTGTAAGCTATATGCCTTGAGATAGGCACCTCACACTTGGTATGAGAAGATCCACCATTTCTTTCATAGTTGTGGCTTCACTCGCTGTAAGGTTGAGCATTATATCTATGTTCACCATCAAGATAGCCAAATTCTTCTTGTTTGCTATCTGTGGATTATCTCCTCTTGACTAGTCACTCCACAATTATGATCAATGATTTGAAGTAGCACCTGAAGGACTCTATTTATATGACCGATTTGGGGTTTCATATTTATACTGGGTTTTCCTTTTATCACACACAATACACCTTGGATCTCTTGTAGCACTTTGGCATGGAAGATCATCAATTTGTTGGTACTCTTACTTATTTTAGGATGAGGTTTTAGGCCCAGTGTCTGTCACCCTTATTTGATGGGACTATCTATTGATCGCCGGTTGGTAGTTTGCTTTATCTTACACATATTCGACTAGATATATCTTTTGCAGTCAATATGTGTACTAGCGACATGCAGGAACCCCATGAGAAGCTGCTATGCGCATTTTGCGCTATCTTAAGGGATCAGATGGGCATTCTCTACTCAGCAGGCATTGACATCCATCTTCTTGCCTTTCCTGACGTCGACTATGCGGGTGATCTTGATGATCGACACACCACCTTAGGGTACTTTTTCTCTCTTGGTTGTGGATTGGTTTGTTGGTGTTCCAAGAAGCAATAGGGTGTGGGACTCACCTCCATTGAAGTTGAATATGCTAGTGTAGTTCATGTCGGGAAGCATCTTTCTCGGATGTGGATGTGACTCGGTGAGCTAGATCTTACTCAACGTCATACTCTTTTGAGATTTTGTGACAATCAAAGTACCATTAAGCTTATTCATAATCTAGTGAATCATCAAAAGTCCAAACACATTGAAATTTTCATGCATTACATTAAGCTCCTCCATGCTCATGGCAAACTTGTACCAATCTTTGTTCCTTCCACAGACCAACTTGCAGATATCTTCTTCACCAAATATCTGTCTAAGCTCACCTTCACTCGTTTATGCGCACATATTAGTATATGTTAGCTGCCATTAAGGGAGAAAACATGATGTACTATAATATCATCTCACACGGCTCCTTGTTTAGATTAAGGGGCGGTGTTGACTACATGTGGCTGATCTTCACTTGTGGCAATGTGCTGGCCCACTATGTGGGTAGGTGAGGCCCTTAATGGGCCAATCTTTGGGTAGTGAAACCCACTGTTGTACTTTCTTCTATTTTTTATTATTTTCTTATAAGGCTGACCTAGTCTCCTCCTTGGGGCTAGCGCCTTAACCATAGTGGAGTGGTATAAATACATCACCTAATTCATTTGTAATATCATCTCATTCAAGTGAATGAATCTATTCTTTGCCTAAGGGCACCTACAAAGTATTCCCTTGTTCCCCACGCTATTTGGGATCTGGCCAAAAGGGCCTTTAGATATCCGTAAAGTAGGATTCCTAGTCTGTCACCCTAGGACTCCTTTGTGCAATGTTAGGATCTTATTGACTAGGTTTTGAGATGTAGAGTTATGGTGGTGTTGCAATTTAGGGCCCCTACACCTGAGGGTTTAGAGAAAGTATGTTGGGAGTTGGAGTGAAAGGGATATTACACTTTTAATAACATTTTGAAATACTAGGTTCATTGGAGAAGATAATGCAGGATGCTTACAGGGGAATTCGTTGACATTAGGATGTTGACTTGAACTGCATCTGGAACCATGCATTTGACTGATACAAGACTCAGAGTTGTGCTAAGGGTGAAACATGAAGTCTCGGAGTCGATGAAAATCTTTTGAGATAGATTCCTCCTCCCCTCTATCTTGTTGGTGAGTAGTGGAGGATGAGGAGAGAGATGTATGAGTCTTCCCTGTACTTCTACATGAAGAAGTAATTAGAGGGAGAGGTCTCCATCTGACACAATCCCCCACTTCCTCTGGGTGAGTCATTATGGGTACATGAAATTCTTATCACCCAATCCGAACCTTTCATCTTACCCACTACCATCTCTATGAGATTTGAAGATGTTTGGAAAGGGATGGTGACTCTATAATCGCCAATAGGCTTGGACCCTAGATCCATGGAAAATGAGGTCCCGTTTGACCTGTCCCTTCCTCTCTTGGGTTAAGGATAGAGGCCAGGATCATTCTATTTCGTTTGATTTCCCTCCGAAATCCTAGGTTGGTGATCCTCTCACTTCATGGCATTTTCAATTTCATAATCGACGATGCTTCACTAGGAGAGCCATGGGGAGTTTGAAAGTCTTTTGTGCCTCAAGAGTCTGAATTGATGGGAATTACACCCAACGGTGATTACTTAGGCTAGGATGAAAAATGAACCATGATATCTGATGTGGTGTCTCGCTCATGGTGGATCCTGGAAACACAAGAGAATTGATGTGGTTGGATGTACTTGGTGCAGGGTGGAACACATCTCATAATCTTAAGGTATTAGGCAGGAGTGGGTGATGCCCCTTTGACACTTAGCTGTGTTTCTTTCTACTCATGCCATCGGTCTTGCATCTTTGATTACATAGTCATGCCGCTTTGAGGGATATGACAATTTGATCTGGTAGGGGTGGAGCTGAAGGAGTGATGCTTGTGTGGTGTTACTACTTGCTAGTGAAAGTCTCCATTCTTTTCATCAGTTCCTAAAGGTAAGTACATTAGCCTTAAGAAAAAGACTGCTAGCTGTAGTCTGTAGAGTAGGGTACTACTAACTATAATGTAAATGACTACTATTTTGACTACTTGCCATAGTCTTTAGACAATGACTATTCTTGGCTAATGCTGCTCCCATATGAAGAAAGTTGGTTGTTGTCGGAGCCTACTCTTAATAAAGGAAAGGACCCCTTTTCACACTAGAGTGAGTTCCATGGAGTTGTTAGGCCTTAGAGACTGCCTAAGTCCATACAGTAAGAAAACCACTAGCTGAAGTCCATTGCTTGGCCCATGGCGGCAATAAGCCTTAATAGGACTACTATCTTAGTCCATGCACTTATTAGTTCCATTCACCTCTTGGGAACGGTGTATCGAGAACAGTTCACGTCGAACTGGGCATGGTGGGTCACACAAATTGTAACACCTCTTGGGCAGGGTGGAAAGAAAAGCAGTAACAACCACCACCTCCTCCTGTACATGGGTAGAGTGCTTTTTTGAAGGCCTGTTAAGCTAGCTGTCTTTGCTGTGTATGGGTAAGCCTCTGTAGGAACTGTGTTTCCATCTTCAGTTTGATATGGGTCAATTCTATTCTCCTTCCTATCGGCTATGGAAGTGGTGGGCCTGGGTGCAAGGACATATCTATAATAGAGAAACTTCCAGAAATGGCCCATTTAAGTAATTAGTAAGAATGCCACTTCAGGAACTTCAAGACCATAGGGAAACTCTACAGACTTATTCAAGTAAGTAAGCAAAAGCTTATAGTCATCTATCCATGCAACTAAGTCATACATAGAGACTAATAAAGTGTCTAAAGGGTAATTGACATGGAAGGCTTAAGGCACTTCAGGGCTTGAACTCTATGGCTTAAGAAAGACCTTACTCTAAAGACCTTACTCTACTGTCGCCGATAGACAGTGTCTTATTCCCAGGAAGTTGTCAGTGCCAGCCGGGAAGCCAATAATACCACACATCAAAGCTAATCATTGAATGAAGAAGGAAAGGAAGGGGACTAGCTTATTATCCACTCTATGGCCGGAGACTACCTTATGGCAGTCTATAAAGCTAATACTAAGGCTATTACTGGAGCTTACTCTAGGGAACTTACTGCTTATTAGTGCTTGAACTTTCACTATCAGGTCGATAGAGAGAGCGTAAGGCTTTCATAACTATGCTACCGTAGCTAAGGCAATAAGAAGGGCAAGACTAAGCTAGTGTCCAGTAGAGAGGGGGACTAAAGCTAAGACTAGAGGATAGTAGTTAGACCTTTTCTGAAACTATTACTGTTTTATGCTCATGTTCCTTAGGTCAGATTCACCTAAGCAAAAAGAAGATTTGTAGTAACGCTGCAAGCTCCTCCTCAAAAGCAGGCTTGAGCAACCTCACCTCACTTGGCAAATGAGGGAATTGGTGTACCTCGACCCTCGACCCTCTTACCGCTACCAAACACACGTCCCTACCTCGAATGGATGGAAGGTCCCGGAGGGGCTTGCGCTTCCTAGTGCAAGGACCCGACAGGGGGCTCGACTGATAAGGACCCTTTAGGGGGCTCGACTGATAAGGATGCGCAAGCAGGCTCGACTGGCCGCCATCACCTTTAGGATGCGTAAGCACGCTCGACTAGTAAGGACCCTTTAG
>Ga0115842_100199_pt1 | contig 22396 bp, 10 predicted proteins | sample InSIn2SAF170_2_FD_83856 | JGI IMG/M metagenome (GOLD analysis project Ga0115842, IMG submission 83856)
GTATTGTGTTAGGACATATGTATCTCCTAAAGGGATAAAAGTAGGCCTGACCAAAATAGAGGTTATTTGTAATCTTGTAGTTTCGACTACCCAAAACTTGTTGCAACTTCTAGAATCCATTAAACACATGATGACAAGGCTAATAAACCAAAAACTAACTCCAAGACTAAGCCCAACCATCTCCAGCCGAGATTGACATTCTGTCAAACACTTGCAATCAATACAATCCACAAGTCTAGGATACGAGATAGAGAATGAATGACTAAAAACTCTTACAACACATAACAAGAAGGATCACCACCTTCTCCCTTGAACTGTTATAACATCAATTAGGTCTCGCATCCATTATCTTTTCACTTACAACTAAATACATGAAATAACCATGACATGAACCAGTTAATTAACCATGCTTATAACTAGTGTAAAACCATGGAAATAACAGTGAGATAACAACAATTAAATCCACATATAAATAAGTACAAAAGAAAGAGAACTTAGCTTTTATTAAACATAGAAAAATCCAATGAGGTTCAGGACTTCCATGTACCGCTCGACAGTAGACATTACTGAACCAAATATTTCTTTCATCGAGTCACCCTCATGCCATATTCCAAGTGTGAATGTGGGATCTCATGGCTAAACCAATCCAAAAATAACCAAGGGAATCTCGAGGTTAAACCACCTCCAACCTCTCAAAACTGTGATCACACCAAAACCGGTGCTCTGTTTACAAAATTGAACCAAACTTGGAATGCCATCCAAAATCCATCATTGTCCTTGAGGAATTTTCTGCCTCCTTGTCTCTCAGGATTTACCACAATCCAATCTCGGATCACTAGGCCTTAAACTGAGACACATCCCTCAGGATTTACTGTGTATCCCACCAAAATCTATCAAGATATTCTGAGGCCTTTGGGAATAAACATTGAGACCACCTCTGCCCTGGATTATGAAATCCATATAGCAATTCTAAAGCTCAAAACTAAGATCAAAATCCCAATACACATCTAGAAAAAGACAAGGCTAGGCATAAAACCACGGTCATAACCGAACAAAACCATGCCATCAACAACAAGAGAACCATACACCAACATGCAAAGTCATGCATGTCAAAAGGAGCTAGGAAATAACACATCCAATATGTTACCTGCAAGTATTCCTACTAAAGCTACTTGATCTTGCTCTACCTTGCTTTATCCTTTCTTTCCTTCCTTTCCCTTTACTTGCTTTTCCTTCCTTGCTCCAAGTCTAGAGTACTCCGAGAAAAATCTAAATGTATAAGAGAGAGAGAGAGAGAGAGAGAGAGAGAGAGAGAGCTCCAAAACTAAACTGACCAAGCTTCCTGACCAAAACCTTTCAATTGATCCTCATAATCCTTTATATCAATCAGGCCTCTATTTTCTTCAATTTCCATTATTTTCCTTCATTTTCCTCCTCACATGTAACTTGTGATCTTTCACCTACCAAAAATGCCTTTTTTCCTTTTTAATTCCTTTTCCAATTTCCTTTAGCCATAAACACATCCAGTGATGCCCACTAGGATATATTTTCCCAACATTCAACTTGGAATAAGTGTCCCTTAAGCGTGGTCTTATTTTTCCTTTATTAACTTTTATTACATGGAATTTTCACCAGGTCTATTGCAGTATTCCTTCAAGTGATTTTATAAGCCCAAAGTGGTTATAGAAGATTCTTAGTCTAGTCCACATGATGTTTTTTGGACTGTCATGGTCAAGATGGATTCCAACACTTTGCTAGTAACCTCCACCTACGCATTTTCCTATTGATGGTATGGGGTGGACATTTGGTTCTTGATCTTGAACTGCTTAGTAATGGCTCAGATAATTTGAGAAATAAACTAGGTTCCTTGATCTATGACAATCACTACTTTCTTTTTTGCCTTCGGTAGGGATTTTACTTCAACCCACTTATTACATAGTCATTATGCACTAGGATGTATAGCTTTTGTTTTTATGGTGGGTTGGTTGTGGGTTAATTGACCCTAAAAAATCATCGACCAAATTTTCGAAGGGCTTTATCAAAAACTATGGTGGTAGTGGTATTTCCTCTAATTGTACAATTCTCCCCATTCATTGACATTTGTCACACCTCTTGACATACTTCTTATTGTCCCTAAATATAGTTTTCTAATAGTACCCCAATTGTAACACCATGTTTGTATTTCTCTTACTAACTAGGTGCCCTTATTATGGTTCATTATGGTCAGCTTTAAGAATTTCATAGATCTCATCTTCTTGAACACAATAACAAACCACAAGATTTGGTCCTATGTGGAATAGGTATTCCTGGACTTAGGAATACATGGAACTATGTCTAATGATCTTTTGACATTATTTTAGAAATAAATGTTATGGAAGCATGATTGCAACCAAATAATTAGCAATATTTATAAATTAAGGCATGTTGGTAGATAATGTGAATAAATTCTCATCATGTGATACATATTCTACCTGAGCACATTTCTCCTCATTGCTAAATCTAGAGAGGAAGTCAACCATGACATTTAGCTTTCTAGGTTTATCAAGGATAGTGATGTCAAATTATTAGAAGAGAAGGAGCCATATTGGTTACTTTACCATTAGTGAAAGGTTTATTCATAAGGTAACTTATGGCATGGTGATGAGTGTGTTTGAATATGGGACATTTGGTAATGTAATGATGAAATTTATCAATAGTGTGCACAATAGTGGGAAATTCTTTTTCACTCACAATATATTTTTGTTCAGTAGACTAGGGTTTTTGTTGCAATAGTAATTTGCATAGGGTCGTCATTCCTATTTTTGACCTAATACAACTCCAATGGTTGTATCTGAAGTGTCAGTCGAAATATGGAAAGGTATGGACCAGTTGGGACCTTGTAAAATAGGGGCTGTAGGAAATTTATTTTTCAAATTCTCAAATGCTAACTAGCATTGGTTAGTCTAGCAGAATTATGTAGTTTTTGTTAAAAGGTGAAATAAGGGTTGGTAAAATTTTCTATTAATATTTGATAGTACCCTACATATTCTAAGAAATTACAAACATATTTTTGTGTAGTCGAAACTACAAGATTACAAATAACCTCTATTTTGGTCAGGCCTACTTTTATCCCTTTAGGAGATACATATGTCCTAACACAATACCCTTAGTAAGGAGCATTAGAAATCTCTCATTACTGAGAGTAAGTTTTGTTTCCTTACACATGATTAAAACTTTCACAATATTGTTTAAGGCTTCCTCGAAAGTGTCCCCATATATGGTGAAATCGTCTAGGTAAATTTCCACACAATCATCGGTTAATTTAAATAATATGTTGAGGACAACCCTTTCGAAGGTAGTAGGAGCCTTACATAATCCAAAAGTAAGGACTCTGCAAACATAAGTACCACATGGGTATGTGAAATTTGTCTTCTCTTGGTCTTCATGGGTGTTAGGTCCCTATAATACTATTGTATTCCCCTTATTTTTATTGCTGTTGTATCCCTCTATTATTATTCTTGTGCCCATGTGTCCCCCATGTTGTTATTATTGTGCCCCATAGAATCCCACTATTGTTATTGTTGTATTATTGTTATGAAGACTTTGATTATATTGTGACCCCTTAGACCCCTATATATACCAAGGAGGACTTATCATTTGTATCATAAAATAATTGTTCATTTATGTAATGTAAATGAGGATTATCCCTCGTAGAGAATAAATTTTAAGTCGTTGATCTATCTTTTCTTCTATTTTGTGAACCAGTTGCATAACATTTGGTATCAGAACTTTGATTCTAAGGTTTTGCTTCTTCAAACATGACATCTCAGAATTTTCGCTATAATTGTTTTTATACAAGGACTCAAAAGTTGAAATTAAACCCTGTGGAGCCAAAATATTGGTTAAATTTGTGTATGCATTAGTTTGCCATATTTTTAGATATATTATCTGAGGAAGTTGGGGTTTTCGAAGGCTCCAGAATTCCATCTCAAACAGGTCACCTGGGGAAAATTGTCATAACTTTCTCTCTAATAATGATATTTGAATTTCATAAAGAGTGATAGAAATTTAGCAAACATTATTTTTTCGTGTATCATTTTTAGGGCCGAAGGGAAAATAGTGACACATGGCACTCCATACAAGTTTTCTCTATTGAACTAGTTTATAATCAGGTCATTGTGGGAGATTGGGAAAAACTCTTTCTTGAAGAATCCAATATCGGTCTCATTTATGGAGTTTGAAAGAAGACTCATAGGGATATCGCAGGACAAATTTTTATATTTTTGAGATTTGAAATTACAAAGATACAATAGCTTCAATATTGAGCTCCTAAAAAGAAAGAAAAAAGTGTGTATTTTTTTACATTTTGCATAAATTTTGTTTGAAAATCAATTTGAAGTGATTCTAAGGACCTATTGAAGAAAATATATTATAATTTGGTTCTAAAATTCCTCCCAAAGAATATAATTCTACACCCAATGAGCCCTCAAAAATCTCTACTATGACTCATGAAGAGGAATAATTGCAACATGATATATTAAAATTACGGGACCAAGTGCAACAAATTTGTCTCTCACAAAGAGCAACCAAAGATGAAATAAAATAGGACATGGATGGCTTAAAATAATAAATAAAAAGTGGCATGAATGGTTTAAAATAAAACATGGAAGGTTTGAAGGAAGGTTTGACAAAGTTACTACAAGAAATGCTTCCTAATGGCGAAATGGTATTCCATGAAATTCATGAGGAGAACAAAAGGAATATGAATTATGATTTTAGAGACTCCAATGTTTGGTTTAAGACCCACCACATTCCAAATATCAATATGAGGAAGTTTGATGGAAAGGATCTGGTAACATGGATATTACATATGGAGCAATATTTTGATCTCCATGATGTGCAACACACACAAAAGGTACAAATTGCATCTCTATATTTAGAACCAAATCAATTTGTATGGTATCGATGGCTTATTTCTTGTGAACCACTTGTCACCTGGTCAATTTTTACGGAGGAAAAAATAGCACATTATGAGGATACAAAGAGAAACACCTTCTTTAGCCAATTGATAAATCTTAGACAAAAGGGTTCAATGATGGAGCACATTGAGGACTTCCAAAAATTGAATATCAGAGTAACTAATATTCCATAGAAGCATAATATTGATTTCTTCATGGGACTTTGAAGGATAAAATCCAACATGAGGTTCAGCTTTGGGAACCTAATTCATTGGAGAAGGCATTCAGGGTGGTAAGAAAAGTTGAAAGAAAAATTATGGCAACAAGGAAGTCTACCACTCATAATTATAAATATGGAAGTGTTGTTTCTTCTAGCCTTCCAAAAACTACAAGGTTGACACCAAAACAATTTGAGGAAAAAATATAAAATAAACCGAAGGTCATAAGTGTGTTGAGAAGAAAATATTCTAGATAGGTTGTGAAGAGGAGGAAGAAAAAGAACAAGAAACATCAAAAGAGGATATACACCATGAACTAACCCCAGAGAAAGAAGAAATGAATCCGACCATATCTTGTAATGAATTGGCAGGAATTAATATTGCTCAATATAGAAGGATATATCAAGAAGGAAAAGGTAATAGTATTGATTGATTCATGTAATACCCACAATTTTATTCATTGTAAGATAGCCAAGGAATTGAATTTCTTCCTATATCTAGCACCGGAGTGTCAAGTGATGGCTACAAATGGAGGAACTATAAATTTCTCTTGAAAATGTCATAATATCAAGCTAACCATGGGGTAATATGTATTGAATAGTCAAATGATTTCCATTCCAATGGGTGGTGCTAATATTGTACTAAGAGTCCAATGGTTACAATTTTTGGGGACGATAGCTTTTAACTTTCAAGAAATTTCTTGATTTTCTTTTTTGGGAAGGAAAGGAAGTTGAATTAAGGGATAGCATAGGGAAACCAAGAAAGATAATTAGCTATAATGGCATGAAAAATCTTATGAATAAAGAAAAACGAGGTGCCATTGCACAATTATGCTCACTAGAGGTTCAAACATCGAAATCGTCTATTTCTCCATATCTCCAAAAAGTATTAGACAATCATTCCAAGGTATTTGAGACTCCCAAAGGCCTCCCACCTATTTGTGATCATGATCATGTTATTCATTTAATTTTAGGAAGTGTTCCTCCAAACATCAAGCCGTACAGATATCCATATGCCCAAAAGAGTGAAATTGAACATATGGTTGCAGAAATGCTAAAGGTTGGTATAATTCAACCTATTCAAAGTTATTTCTCTACTCCAATAGTATTGGTGCACAAGAAGGATGTATCATGGCACATGTGTCTAAATTATAAGGAGCTCAATAAGCTCATTATTAAAGATAAATTTCCCATTCCTGTCGTTGATGAATTGTTGGATGAATAATTTACTTCACCAAGTTGGATCTTTGTTTAAGATGTCATAAAATTAGAATGAAGACTGAAGACATTTTGAAAACAACATTCAGAACTCATGAGGGTCATTATGAATTTTAGGTCATGCCTTTTGGCCTCACTAATGCGCCTTCCACATTTCAAGGTTTGATGAATTCCATTTTCAAACCCTTCCTTAGAAAATTTGTGTTAGTAATTTTTGATGATATACTAATCTATAGCAAGCCTTGGAATGATCATGCTAAACATGTTGACAGGGTGCTCAAATTATTGGAGGAGAAACAATTATATGCAAAAACATCTAAATGTTTCTTTGGAGTACAGGATGTGGAATATTTGGGTCATATTGTATCTCATGAGGGTGTTAAGGTAGACTCTAAAAAATTAAATCTATTAAGGAATGGAAAATCCCCACAAATATAAAGCATCTTCAAGGATTTCTCAGGTTGACAAGTTATTATTGCAAGTTTGTTAAGAAACTAAGGCCTTTGAACATCTTAGAGAGGCAATGTGCCAAGCACCGGTCTTGGCTATGCCAAACTTCACAAAAACCTTTATTGTAGAATGTGATGCCTCAGGAAGTGGAATTAGTGTTGTTTTAATTCAAGAAGGAAGAATCATTGCTTTTGAAAGTCGTCGAATCAAAGGAAAGTATTTACACAAACCTATTTATCATAAATAAATGTAGAAATACTACATGCACTAAAGCAATGGAGACCTTACCTAATGGGAAGACACTTCAAGGTAAAAATAGATCATGATAGTCTTAAATACTTTTGGAACAAAAATTATCTTTAGAAGAGCAGCAAAAATGGGTCACAAAGATGTCAGTTTATGACTTTCAAATCATCTACAAAAAAGGGAGGAAAAAATTTGTTGTATATGCATTCTCAAGAAAGGATGAGGATGTGGAAGCATTGCTTTGTTCCATTTATATTATCTAACCTGATTGGATAGTCGAAGCAAGGGATGAATGGAATAATGACAAAGTGGTGTGGACATTCATTCAAAAGTGTAACAATATCCCAGTACATTTGATACATTTAGTTGGAAAAATGACTCGTTATGGTACAAACATCACTTATATATTTGTAAGAATTTCCAACTTAGGCAAAAGGTTCTTTTGGAATTGCACATCTCCCCCTTAGGAGGGAACTCAGAATTTTTAAAAACTTACCACAGGGTCAAGAAGGAATTTTTTGGGATGGCTTTAAATATTCTATTCAGAAGTTTGTGGCATAATGTTTGGTTTGCAAACAAGATAAAGTTGAGATAATTAAGACCTTGGGTCTGTTACAAACTTTAGCCATTCCAAGTCAATGTTAGGAGGAGGTCTCAATGGATTTTATAATATATTTACCCAAGTCTGAAGGAAAGAGTGTCATCATGGTGGTAGTTTATATAATTACCAAGTATTTACACTTTTGTGCATTATCTCATGCTTTTAAAGCCAGTACAATTGTCACAATATAATCAGAGCCTACATAACAATAATACAACAATAAAAATAATGGGATTCTCTGGGGAAAAAAATTAAAATAGGGGGCCTACAATAAAAATAACAATAAGGGGGATACATTATTATTATAGGGACCTAAAAATGGGCAACGCGGATCCATTATAGCCATTGAACCCATCAAGAAATGAGAAAAAAGTATTTCCTTCCAAGGTATCAAGGACTTAATTAATGAATAATAGGGAGAAATAATCCTTCAAGATAGCTTACATAACTCCTTTTATTCAAAACACACATTCCACTTACAATTTTTATTTAGCACAATAATCAAACGTGAAACCCATTTACTATCAGATATAAGATAGATAAAAATTATGCTAGGTAGGTTCTAGAGTTATTCTTTGACTACATCCTTTAAAGCGAGATTCATCTTATGTTGGGGATTCTAAATAGGTCATGAATATTCCTTAATATAGATGTGATGAGCACACATATTAGGATGGATTCCCTTCATATCATTATAGTCCCAGGCAAATGCATTCCTGTGTTTCTGTAGCATTTTGATAGGTTTCTTTTGTTGAGAAGGTTCTAGCCCAACATCAATGTTTGTATTTTTCCTAGGGTAAATTTTGATAAGAATGGCATGGCTCTTGGAAAAAATATTCAACTGAGCAATATCATCCCTTTGTTGAGTCAACTTAGCAATTAAGAAATTTTCTTGAGAGTTATTTTCAAGAATCTGTGCAAAAGATAAGTGACTAAGTGTATGAGGATGAGGTATGAAAGTGCAAATTAAATCATCCTCAATGTTTTTGTTAATAGCTAAGGCTTGGTAAAGAGTAAGGATAGGTTGTATTTCTTCTTCATCGCTATCTTCAAGCCAAAGTGGGTTTTCATGGTCGGAGGTAGTTTTATCAGGGAGATAAAGAGTAACTTTCTTGGTTAAATTTCCATGACAATTGGCCATATCCATAGACCTGTAGCTAATGTATGCGCATTAGCCAACCATGGTCTTCCTAAAATCAAAGTATATCCCACAATGTTAGATTTAGGTTTTATTACTGTAAAATAATCTAGATACTACCATAAATCTATTAGAACACTTATATCTTCTAGGATCCTTTCTAGCCTTATAGTAGAGCTATTAGATAATTGAAACATTGTTGGGATCAATCATAATGATGATAACTAGATATTTTCCCTAGTTTCCTTTGTCATAATGTTTATAGTTTCCCCTAAATCTATCAAAGTATTAGGTACGGGAGTGTTATTGATATTAATGCTTACAACTGGGATTTTGAGGTCCACATATTTAGCTATGAAATTTTTTCCCAACATTAGTTCATTGAATTTTCATATCACTTAAATAGTCTTTGGGTCCTTCTTTTTCCTTACTAGCTTCTTAAGACATAGATCTCTAAGAACCTTAGCATAAATTGGAACATACTTCATGGCTTGAAATAATGAAATTTTAGCACATACTTTCTTGAGTTCCAATAGAGAATCAATTTTTTGTTGTGGAGAAGGTTTTTCTAAGCATAACATTTCTAGATATGGGGGAACTAACTCTTTTTCTAGTGCATGTTCAAGAAGAGAGGACTAATTGATTGAATTATTTTATCTAGAAATGTCTTCCTCATCATCATGTTCTTGAATGACGAGGGTGATTGGATCACAAATGACTTTCCATGATCGTAAATGAACATTTTAACAATCCATTAGATAAATGACATAAGTAGGAAAGGTAGGTAGTTTATCATTGTAGGTCGGTTGTACTACTTTATTATTTGGGCTAGGCACTGGTTGGAAAGGTAATTGTGGTATTTGAGGTTACTAGTTAGATGGTAATTTTAGTTGCTATTGATGTTTCTGAGGAAAATATTGTGGTGTCATATTCCCAAAAGGAGGAGGTCCCCTCTAGCCTTGTGGCCATGTTTGGTTCTGTGCTTAGGTAGTCCATTGTTTCGATGGAATTAAGGGGGACAAAATTAGTAATGGATTTTGATGTGAAGCAAAGTACTGAGAATAATATTGTGTTAAACCAAATGGTCTAGATGGCTAAGGTTTATTTTGAGCTACAAAACAAATTTTCTTAGTCTCCTCATTAGCCTCTTGAAAAATTAGCTTTGGTCAGGGTAGAGAAGACAATCTAGAGTGGCGTGTTTCTATCAAAAAAAGTTACAATTTCCACATAACTTATAGGGAGTTCTCAGAGGGGGTGTTTCATTTGGCATTTGGGACAAAATAATGCTAGAGCCAACTGAGTTTCCTCCCTCTTATTCTTTTCTTGCAAGGTGTCTAACTGGGAATGAAGCGTATTAAGGATGCTTATTCTAAAGTTTTCTAATAAGTTTCCCAGTTTGGATTTTGCCTAAGATGGTATTTTGGTTTTGAAGATTGTATTCCAAGAATTATTTCCATATTTATAACTTCCTTGAGAATAATGTTTACATGAGTCATAAATCTCCACACATGTTAATTGGGAAACATCTCTTGTTCCAGTAATATTTAACGTATCAATACAATATTCTTGTATTCATTTAAGGAAGAAAATACACATAGTTTCTTCATCTAAAGTGTTTTTTTGTCCTCTACAAATTGTATTGAAATCACTCTATGTAATGTTTTAGGCATTTGTTATTATCTTGTGAAATTTTTAATATCTCTTCTTTTAATATCTCATACCCTACAATAGTTGTAATATTTCTTTATTATTTTCTTCTCCATTTCGTCCCAAGTTCAAATAGAGTCTCCATTGAGTCTCATAAACCAACAAAGAGGTGAATCCTTTAAGGTAGGGGGAAATAATTTTAGTTTTTGTGCATCAATGGAGTTTTCATAGCTATGACAAAGGACATCAAACTCAAACAAGAAGGTATCTAGGTATTCATTGGTGAGAAAACTAAAGTTTGGAAGGGAAGAAAGAGAAATATATTTCATTTGAACCAATCCATCGTGGTCTTAAATATGGAATTTTAATGTGACAATCTCCTTTTGTTTGGGTCCATTCACCTCCTTGTCCTCCATTCCTATCAATGGTCTATTCCAAAAATTTGAATTCGCTTGAATGTTGAAGCTCTTGAACCTTGTTGGAACCTTCATAATTTCCAGGTTCCTCAGATGGTGGTTCTTCCTTAAGAGACTTTCATATGGTACTATGGGGTTTGTTTGGCTAAGCTTAGTGGACACCAAGGGATTTCCTTCCCCTTGTCTACCTACCAAGATGTTAATATGTGTGGCTTCTACTGTGCCACAAAGTGTTTTTGGGAATTTTTATTTCTAATTTTGATGCATATATTATGCCCTAACATGCATGATAACAAGGGCATAGGTCACTGAAAGTGGTAGTCGACAATTCCCTTTGATCACTTCTACTCCTAGTATCTTTCTATTTCAACCAAAAATAATGAATCCTAATTCTCTTAAGTGTCTCCCTAGAAATGATGGAAAAAATGATAGTGTGATTATATACTTCTAGTTTCAAAGGGAGTTTCTAAGATACAATGGTCATTTCTAGTGTCAATGCAGGGTCTGTGGAACTTGCAAGGAACTTTGTGCAACATGCATGAGGAAAAGGTTCCTTACTCTTTCCTAAGTGACCTATGTTGTTCAATTGGAAAACCTATTATGGCACAAAGTTTGAATGGAAGAAAGTATCAATGTGTTATTATAAAGCTCAGTTAAATGACACTTGACACATCTAAGTTTCATTCTTTGATGTTCATATTTATTTCATTGGTTAGACTAGATTTAAGAAATTGTACAACATGTAGATTTTGTAGCAAGTGCTATCACAATTCAATAGCAACTTGACTCTCTAATGACAACTACAAATATCGTCACCTTAAAGAAATCTCTTAAAAACAAAACATGACATAAATAAAATTATGGGCACCTACAAATTTAAATGGAATATGCTATGATAAATAACACTTATAAAATTTAATATAACATCCTATTAAAGAAAAAACATCATAACATGAAAGACAATAAATTGCTATGAATTTCTACTATCATAACCCAAATAAAACAACAGTAAGAAAAATTCCCTACCTTGAGTGGGCCCTCCTCAAGGATGGCATGTCCCAAGTAATCACCAACATGGGCTTATTCAATAATTGCAATCATGCACATCCAACCCTTCTTTTTATTAAAACATTGTAATAGTTCTTGCAAATCGTACACACATTTTTTCTTATGTTCAATAACTAATATACTTCTCATTATAGATTATATTTATAAGAGAGAAAAGGGATCATTGTTCAACAACTTAGAAAATCTTATTTTCCTAAAAAAGGTGACTCAAATACGAAATCAATACATCACTTAGGTCTTAGTTATGGCAAACGACAAAAGAGAATTTGGTTGTATATTGATTTTGCATGGCGTTGTGGCATCGTAACTATCATTATGCACCGAAGCTACAAAAAGGATCTTTGAACATGGGCTGGATTTTTATGATGCTACTTGGTCATGTGTGTGTCTCCCTGATAAGTATGTGTCGTGGATCCCTTGTGCAAAACAGGTAAATATCATTGGATGCTTGATAACAAGTTTGATCTAAATAATCCTTTAAACATAGCATCCACATTACTTTTTAAAATGTCGGATAAGTCTTTGACAATCTCATGAGAGTTGGGGAGTAATTCCAATTCTCAAAAAATATGAGAATCTTGTACTAAATTGCAAAAATGTCAGCGAAGTTTGTAACTATGTCATAATCAAGTGCCTTCAAAAAATTATAAGTGAGATTCTTTTACAACAATAGAGTTAGTACATTTATTAAACATGCATTCCCAAACTTTGATAACTCTATAACATAACCTAAATTTTGAATCCAAAATAGGGAAATAAAAGAAGTACTAATAAGTAAATATACCTTAATCTAATGTTACAAAAGGATAGATTTTATATGTGTAGAAAATTAAAAGGTATTGAAATTGGAAGAGAAAAGGAGTAATTCAATAGAAAAAATATGTCAATTTTGCAGCGCATCAAAAATAAAGCTCAATTAGTAGTAAAAGGCTATTCGCAAATACAAAGAATTGATTTGGAGAGATTTTTTTCTCTTGTTGCCCAATTAACTTCTGTTAGATTTATTTTAACTATTTCTACTATTTTTTATTTTGAAGTATATTATATGGATGTGAAGACAACATTCCTACATGGGGATCTAGAAGAATAAATATACATGAAGCAAATAGAAGAATTATGAGTGAAAGGAACAAAAGAGCAGTTATGCAAGCTAAAAACTATATGGGTTAAAGAATTCACCAAGGATGTGGCATACAAAATTTGATACTTATATATTGGAACTTGGCTTCAAAAGGAGAAAAGAAGATCACTATGTTCATTTCAAATTAGTTAGTGATCGTCTTATTTATTTCTGTCTTGTAGGTGGATGATATGTTGCTTATTGAAAAATATAAGGAAATTATCTAATATGTGATGACATAGTTGTCCTCTAAATTTTACATGAAGGATCTTAGTGCTACAAATTCCATTGTTGGCATGGAAATTAAAATTCTTTAGGAAAATAGGAAAGTGTATTTAAATCAAGGAAATATGTTGAGACAATATTACAAACGTTTAATATGTAGGAATTTAAACTTACAAAGGTCCCTATTCCTACATGTGTAAATTTATCTACAAACCAATGTCTTGAGACATAGGGAGAGGAAGAGAACATGTCAAGTGTTTTGTATAGTAGTGCAATTGGAAATTTGATTTATGCAATGTTTTGGACTAGACCAAACATTGCACAAATAATGGGAATATTGAGAAAGTATATGAAAAAACCAGGAAAGGAGAATTGGGTAGTAGTAAAGAGAATTTTCAACTATTTGTGTGGCACTATTGGTTATGGATTGTGCTAGCAAGGAAGACAAGGACTAAACAAATTGTTGGACATACATGGCTTTGTTGATGCAAAATGGGTTATGTATCTAGATCACAAAAGATATACAAGTAGGCATGCTTTTAACCTAATTAGAGGAGAAATTAGTTGGATGAGCAAGAGACAATCTATAATGGCACTCTCAACTAAAGAAGTTGAATACATGGCGGCCACTCATGCAAGTAAGGAAGCAATATGGCTGCAAAAATTGTATTCTAGTATTGGGTTGGTATAAGAAGCCTTAGGACCGATAAAGATAGTTAGAGTGCAATCTTACTAATGAAGAACCCATATTTTCATTCTAAGACAAATAATATTGATGTTCAATATCACTTTGTGTGATATAAGGTTGAAGACAAGAAGATGTTGGTGGTAAAGGTGGACACATTAATGAGTGTTGCAGATTCATTAAAAAAATCTATGATCATTGATAATTTCTCTTGATGTATAGAGAAAGTGCACATTACTAGCTTGGATTGTTGATCAAGTACAACAAGTGGGATAATGTTGGGTATGTGTTATATTCTTTGCATGACTAGTCAATGCCTTTGTAATTCTAGTTATGAAACTACAAGTGTATACTCGTCTAGGGTTAATGGATTATGGATTTATGGATGTTGTGAGATATACATGCTTTATTATAACATTGTAAAGACATGATATACTAAAAAATCATTTTGGTTTTCCCAATTTCAAGTTTTCATGGTAAAATATCTATGTTAAACATGTTTTTGTGTGTGCACATGCATGTGCACACACGCATGTGTGCATGTATGCATATGTGTTCACATGTGCACCATTGCATCTTTTATGTTTTCATTAAGAATATGTATGTAACAATTAACTATACAAGTTTAAAACCAAGAACCATCATTCACCTTAATGTATGCAGTTGATTCCTCAAATAGAAAACATGCGTTCTATTAGAAATCTCACATGAATACTATATAATGCCCTAGATTTTATGTAAAGTAATCAAATTCCATATCTAGGGAAAAATAGATGATAGGTTACAATACAATTTATAATATATTTTTCATCTTCATCATGTGCCTAAAATTTCATTGATTCAACAATATCAAGCTTCACAAGCTTCAACAATTCATATTCCATTAGAATGTTCCACACTGAAAATTCCAATATTGGATCATACTTCCTATCTAGTTTAATATTAAGAAGAGGGAAAAGCAATACATCTCCCACAAGTATATTAAAAAATAATCAAATTGCAACAACCAATTAAATGGTCTATGATTTGAGTATTTAGTAATAAAGACAACCAAAATTTAAGACCTAAAACAAGTTAGGGCCTATAGACAACAAGAAACAACTTCTAATCCTTAGATTGGAGCATATCTCTAAGACCACATCCTCTTCTAATTTTCCTAGGCCAAATACTAACATGTATTTGATACCATATCTTGTGCCTAAAATCTCCAGATGTGCACCAAATTTTTTTCAATGAAGACCATGCACTACTTTCCCTAATGAACACACCTAAACACACTACTCTAAAATAATTTCATTTTACCAGTTTAGATGGCCTTGAAAACTAACATGATAAGGTTCTATTCTAACATATAACATTGATCACATTAGTGCATGCTAATTATTTAGGAACAATTCTTATAATTTTCAATAGGATGCTCTATAACATCTTTTTCTAAGTTATTTATACAAGGCTTACATTCTCAATCTATACAACACCAAAATTTCTCACTCAAAAATGTTAAAAACTTGTTTGCTTAAAATTCACTCACATCATAAGGCTCGCAACATGCATGTCTCAAATTGATCTCTCACATAACTGTCAATCCAAGGAACGACTCTTGAACCTTCATTATATTGCATTAATGTGAGAAACACTTATAACATCAAGGTGCGACCTTGGAGATTCATCTTCCAAGTTCAATTCCTATTCTAACTATTCATTTTTCCATATTTACATATATATAATTATTCAACTAATCCATGAGGATTAGGTATCTAACATTTCCCTCCCCCCCCCATCTCCCCCCTTTAATCTGAAGAGGTGTTTGTGACTCAAGCATCATTTTGAGTCTTTCAAACTTTTCTCTTTCAATTTCTTTGGGGAAGATGTCTGTAATTTTCTCATTTGTGAAACAATATCGTAGATGAGTAGTCTCGATATCTACATGATATTGAATCAAATGATTCTTTGTGTTGAAATGTTTGTTTTGATCATGGAATTTGGCATTCTTTGCCAACTTAACTGAAGTAGTATTATAAATAAAAATGAAGTTAGAGTTTACTTTTTTTTTCTTGCAAGTCTTCAGGGATTTTCCTAACCCACAAAATATCCTTTGTTGCTACTGCAACTACTATATATTCTACCCTTATTGTGGAATCTGCTAGAATTAACTATTTGTGTGACCTCCAGGAGATAGCTCCTGATCTAAGACTCACACCTTGAAGTAGACACTCCATTCTCCTTATCTCCACCAAGTCTGAATCAAAGTATCCAATTATGTTGAAGTTATCCACCTGTGAATATATGATTCCAAAGTCTTGAGTTCCTTTAAATTAATTCAGAACTCTTTTTAAAAGAAACCAATGTCCTTCACAAGGCTTTTACATAAACCTATAAATGATTCCAACAACAAATGATATATTATCTGGTATTGGTGAGGTAGAGAAGAATTCCCACAAGTTTTCTATACTTAGTTGCATCTTTAAATTCATTCCCTTCTTTAGATGTGATCTTCATATTTTGTTCCATGGGAGTGGACAAAGGATTGCATTAATCCATATCAAACTTGTTCAACAATTATCTAATGTACTTCTTTTGAGAATGGAATATGTACCTCGAATATTGAGCCACTTAAAATCCTAAGTAGTAGCAAAGGTGTCCCAAATATGTCATCTCAAATCCTTTCTTAAACTCTTCCTTAATGCATACATATAGTTTTCATGGTTCCCTATTATCAACATATCATTTACATAGACCACAAGATAGACAATAGTGTTGCCAATTTTCTTGAAAAATAGAGTTGCTTTATCAAGATTAGAGTGTTTGAAGTTTAATTTCAAAATATTCTCACACAAATTTTCATACCAAGATCAAGGATCTTTTTGTCTAGGTAAATCCTCTCTGTGGACAAAGACGATCTCTATAGCCCAATGAGTGGTTCTAGCAACCAAAGTGACAATCTACTACACACTTTCCTAAGTTGCAATTGAAAAGAGAGACGAAGAACATGGCCTACCTCGTTTTGATGTTATCCTGATTTCCTTTGTTGAAGACCTTGAATCACTCGCGCCACGGGCTCGTTCTTGTTGCTCTCAGCATTTATGCACCTACACAAGAGATCAAGACACAACAAGGCATACTAATACAAACAGCATATTCAAAAGAAACCTACTTAACTAATCAAGGAATGTTAAGCTAAATCATACATGAACATACGCATTTAGGGAAAATGAACCAACAGTTGTATATTAATAGAAAATAAGGGGAAGAATACAACCAAGCGTTGATGTTGATAATCTCTCCTTGAATGAATATCCAAGTCCAAGCTAATCTCTCCAAGCACTCCTTATCCAAGCCAAATGAATAGCATATAGGCACATACTTAGCATAAGGGTGCAAATAGGCAAAGACCAACCATTTGGCAATGAGAGAAGATGAATATATAGGTTGGGAAAGAGAGTTAGGATCTCTCCAAAGATAGGATTAGGCCCTTATCTCAAGGAGGTAGCTCATAGGGATAAGACCAAGAGGCCAAGTTGGCAGAATTAGACCTCTTCTATGCCAAACAACCTCCAACTCGCTGCTCTGGAAGCTTCTAGGTCATGAAGCTTCTCATCCTCTTTGGGAAAATTTCCTTTTTGGGATCATCATGGGTATACAAGTGAACAGAGCGATGCCATCATGGGTCAAGTACAGTGCAACAAGCAATCATCGTTGTTATTAGCCTTGTAAGAGCGATGATCCTCAAATTAGGGTTTTAGACCTATTTCTCTTAGGGAAAACTCATGACATTTTACAATCAATGACTTAGGAAGGATTTGAGCTACATATATGAATGATTACACTACATAATGGTCATGTTTCAGGCACTTCGGGGTATGTCACAAGGAAGTGTAGGAGGTCTGACAAAATATTGTGTAACATATGCCCCCTAAAGCATGAAGGCAGAACAAGGAGTGATGGATGAGATGCTTTACGAGCTTTTTCAGGGATGAGGACAATCACTGTTAGGAGACCTACAAATCAAGGATGCATATACATATACATATCTGATATCAAGACATGAATCTATGGTGTGGACGCAGCCATCCGGATGATAAGGACTTGTTACACAAAAATCTGTCACCATGACTATTTGCAGTCAATATGGGTCCCTCAACAACCATATTGTCCTCCTTGGCAAGTCTAATACCTCAGCTCCTCATGTCAAGCTCCACAAATGAGAGGAAGTCCTTTAAAAATCAATAAAACTCTAGTTCCGCACTTTCTCCTACTGTTACCTGCGGTCCCGCACCCAAAGTTCATGTTACCTATGAACCTGCCTGCACTGTATGTAAAGGGATGGGTGCGGACCCCTGTAAAAGTCAAAAGGTGCAAGTTTAACTTCAAAAAACTTACTTGTGGTCAATTCTAGAGGATTCTAGAAGGTTGTTTGACGTGGATTGTTCGCCCCTAGGTGGTTCATGCATCCCAATAGAGGAGGAACTAATCCCTTCATGAGAGGAGTTATCCCTTTGAAGAAGGAGCTTATCCCTTTGAAGGTGGACCTGCTAACTTCCCTACAAAGCACTATAAATCAAGGCATTGGGCCAGTTGCAGGAGAGGTTGAAAGCTGAACATTCCTAAGGGTAAATGCTGGTGAAATTAAGACTCCCTAATTAAGCTTGAGAGGAGAGATCACATACCTTTCTTGGCTTCATTGGGAAGTGAGTGAGCTTGTCAAAGTAGAGGAAACTTCTTGCTGGACCCTGGCAGGAACTTGTATAGCACCAAGGCACAGGTTGTAAAGTTCTTCTTATTCAAGTTAATACAATTAAGCTCATTTTTCTCAACAAATTGTTGTATGTAATTTGTTTCATAAATTCCTTGGTCATTATGATGAATATGCTTTACTATATTGGTTTTTCAGGTGCTATGTAATTTGTTTGCTTGTTTGTGTATGCAGGTTTTACTTCAAGGAGCTCATTTGCATCAAAGGGGCTTGACTGCTACAAACTCACATTGAATCAAAGGTAGGCCTTAAACACCTGTTTGCTTCTATTTGAATTGCATATTTAGGGAAAGATAGGGTTTTATTGTTGTGTTTGTCGCTAGATATCTTTAGATACTAGGGAGGTCAATCTTGTCCGCAAGATTGACTCTTTTTGTGTGACAAAATGGCGACCATACTGGGGAACAATGGATTTGTTTGATTTTTCCTTTGTCTGATACTTTGATCTGAGAAACGTTGATTTGTTTCTAGTTTTTGACTTGTTGATTGTGGGATTGGGTAGATCTACTTAGTTTTGAGTTATTTTTTATTTTTCTTAGTTTTGGGAGAGGAACACACCCTCTGCGTTAAGCACAGTGCGGACTTGTCCGCACTTTTGCTTTGTGCACAGAGCGGGACCGCACTTGTGCAAACAGGTTGTCTGCGTACCCTGTCAAAAGTTTGAAAATTTTCAAATTTTTCCCTTTTTGTCAGTTTAGAATTTGTTTGTAGTTTTTAGTCACTGCCCAAACCTGCTTGTACCTTGTCAAAAGCTCTCCTTCGTTTGATTTCATAAGTGTTAGGATTTTAGGTGAAATTCATAGAAATTTTGTACTTAGGTTTGATTTTCATGTTGGTCTTGTAGTAGCTCTGAACTTAGAAGCTGTAGAAACCTCAGATCTCTTTGGTCTTTACCAGTCTTCTTTTGAGTTTGACCATTTGCAAAATCTACCTTTGTTGAGAAACCTATCTTTGTGTTTTCTCTTTGCGAAATTTCGAAAAGACTTGTGTTCAAAGTGTGAATTTCATTTTTAGGAAAAAGAACAAGAGTTTTTTGTTTTTGTTTTTGACTAATTTGTGATTCTGCACGAATTAGTCCTTAGTTGGATTGTGGCTAAGTAAAACACCCTGGAATTATATCTTGTAAGCTTTTACTTCAATAGAGTTTTAGATAATTTTTTCTTAGATTTTTATAGGTCTCGAAATTAGTTTTGTTAGTAGTTTTGAATGCTTTGTAAAGATAGAAAAATATAAAAATCTCTTTTGACGAAAAGTTTGTTTTAGTAGCATTTGAAGTCTTGGATAAGAAAAAGGAATTTTTGTGAAGATAATTAGTGGTCTCGTGTTGAGTGTTTTGGAAATGATAAAAGTTTTTTCTTTGATTTTCATTGTTAAGAAAGATTTATGTTAACAAGTTTTGCATTCTCGAACTCTCTCTTAGCTAGAAGTTCATTGAAAAGGAAAGATTACTTTTTCATCTTAGGTGCATCTTTATAGTGAATTTGAGTCGAGTCTGTACACCACGAGTTTCATTTCCACCACCTCTTGTCCTAAAGAAAAGCCATAAAATTAACGCTTAAAGTAAAATTAACTTAGTAATCTTTTTGTTTCTTAGGGCTCTTTATCACCAACTAGCTCAGGCTAGTGTCTTGGAATAGGTTTTAGTTAACACTCCAAGACAGTAAAGCAAACAAATAGCTTATCTTGCGGTAGGATTAAATCCAATTGTTACATCTATGCTCTGGGAAAGCTCCTCTTAAACGAGAAGCACGAGATCGTGTCCAAACCAGTGAGGGGATCAATCCTCCTTCATTGGGAACGATGCCAGATATGCACGTATTAAAAACGGTAAACCTCAGATTAACCATTGTCGAGGAGCCTGGGGTCACTTGTCGGTAAACCTAGGATTATGTCAAGGAGCCTTCAAGGGGATTGAGCTTGTTACTCTGCCCTTGCATGTGTATCGGATCGTAGACTGTTCCCCCAAGTATATTTGTTGCTGTTGGTAACCATAGTGACCATATTCTTTAGGATTCTTCCTAAGGTGACGGTGGAGGGAAGATCCCACTGTACCTGGAGCAGACGTCGGCTAGACTCACTTGGATTTTCTGGGGGGTTCTCTTCACTCGAGACGGTTTAGTGGAAGAACTTGTGCCAGTCTATTCATTAAGCAGGTTTCCGGGGTAACTGTTCCAACCGCCATTTCTGTATTGGACTCTACGACGTTGGATTTCATCACCAACTAGTGTTTTCAGTACGCAAAGTTACTGCTTGTGTGTGGTTTGACTCCTTAGATTTATTTAGGCGTGTGCTTCAAAATTGTTTGTTCTTTAGAGACTTTAGGTGGATTTCATTGAGATTTTACTTTGTTTTCATGTGCAGTCATTAAAATTTTTTAATCGTGGCTGAATTACCGAGGCAGTCCCGTAGACTTCGGGGCCAGCCTTCTGAGTTTTCACCAAGCCAGTTAGAAGGGTTGAAATCCCTTGTTACTCCTAGTGAAAGTAGAGTAGGGTCACCTGAAGAAGGAGAATCTTCTTTGGTAGTATATCCTAACTACCAAGGCTTAATAGCAAATTATAGTCAACAGCCTATTTTAGTTTCCGAAGTTACTGGTAGTTTTTCATCTTCTACCGAATTCACCGAGGAACCTGAAATATCTGAGCCAGAAACTGAACCTCCTGCTACTCCAACATCAGCGTTAGCTTCTCCAACTTCTAGTGCTCCTGATTCACCCAAGGTAGAAAGAGTTGTTACCCAAAATCTTCCTTCTGGACTAATTTCCATCAAAGAACTTACCTCTCCGGAGGAGGAGGAAGGTACATCTATCCCTGAAGGTCAACCAGTTATAGAACTTAGAGAGCGTGAATCTATATTTTACAGTCCACCTATGAGTCAGGCTTGGTATCTGTCATTGACTAATTTTTTGGAAAACCCAGGTCTTAGTTTTTCACCACCTCGTATTCCTTTTCACCCTACACCTAGAGGTTATTATCCTCCATCAAACATGTCAAGACAGTCATCCGTGGTGTCTCAATCTTCAGAAACTTTTATTCATGGTGGTCCATCTGTTCCCTCTGGGTATCAGTCTCTTGCTGGTACTTTTTTTGGAGCGTCTCCTCAGCCTAGTCAACAAGGGTTATTAACTGGAAATAACAGAACTAAACCATTGAGTGTAGAGGACATTCTTATGATGTCAGGTACCGTTCCTAATCTGCAACTTCAAGGTGGCCAGTTATCGCTTGGGAGGCAGCCTCAAGGTCCTCAAATAATGCCTGGGGGGCAACCTCAAGGTACTCAATTTGCGTCTGGGGGGCAACCTCAAGGTCAGTACATACCTATGGGACGATACATTCCTCAAGGCCAACCCCAAACCCGATATGTACCTCAAGGTCAACCCCAGTATCAGTATGTACCTCAGGGTCAACCTCAGTATCAGTACGTACCTCAGGGTTATCAACCCCAACATATCCAACCACCTTTCGGTCAGTCATTTGTTTAAGGAACAGAAAATGTACCTTTGAATTATCAACCCTATCCTCAACCCAGTTATGGTCCTTAATATGGTCAACCTGCTATGGGTCCATACCCCGGAATGACTTTAGTGTGGAGTCCATCACAATCTCAACCAGTTTTGCAAACGAATGTGCAGTTGTCATCTCAAACTGGGAAACCCTTAGTTTCTGGTTCAATCCA
>Ga0115842_100200_pt1 | contig 22365 bp, 19 predicted proteins | sample InSIn2SAF170_2_FD_83856 | JGI IMG/M metagenome (GOLD analysis project Ga0115842, IMG submission 83856)
CGTGTTAAGCGCTTTCACCATAGCACCTACTGTTTTCAGACCGCCAGTGACATAAGATTTTGTGTGCTTGAGGCCTGGTGTGATGTCCTCGGCGAACTCAATGAAGAACGATTCTCGTTGCTTGGTACTTTCGCGCTTGTGTTGGAAAGCGAGCGATTCATAAGTGCCACCTGATAGCTCCACGAAGTCGAACTTGTGGCTCTCGAGCAAAGAGACCAGCTCCTTAGCTTCCTCAGGGCTGAAACCAGACTTTTGAAACTCGACACTATTGATCTTAATGCCAACTATGAAGCCAGAACTTGTAGGTACTTTTTCTCGAATCTCGTCTGCAATTTCAGTAACCAATCGAGCTCGATTCTGGAGACTACCGCCGTACTTGTCGGTTCGCTTATTGGTGGTCTGTGAAAGGAACTGAGCCAGAAGATAACCGTGTGCGCCATGCAATTGGATACCGTCGTAGCCAGCTTTGTGAAGGTATTCTGCAGCGTGCACGAAACCACGTTTGATGGCTGCAATATCTTCCTCCGTAGCAGCGCGTGGCTTGGCAAAATGCATGCCTAATACTTCGCCCTCAAGCTGAATATCGGAGGCGGAGACTGGATGGTGGTTTACACGTTGCTCAACCTGTCGACCTGGGTGCGACACCTGGCCAACGATTAGAGAACCATGGGCTTTGCTGACCTCACCCATCTCTTTGAAAGCTTCAAATCGAGGGCCGGAGAACGGAGCATCATGGGGAATTATGGGGTTTCCAGGAGCCTCAAGCTGGTCGTACTCCATCATGAGATTGCCGGTAAGGATGACACCGAATTCACCCTCACCCCATCTCCGGTATACGTTGATCAACTCTTTTGATGGTACACCTCGTTTGGGGAAGTCCTTAGAGTCCCAGCTAGAGAGACGCTCGGTCATGGCGGCCTTCAGGAATCTGTTCTTCGCCGTGCGGTTGGCGAACTCGAAATGAAGAGGCTTGCCCAGCGGCGAGGCATCGACCTTTTCCGTTTGATATCGTGCAGACATTGTGACTAGTATAGTGTGGTTGCGATTTGAGGTACGTAAGCAATGCAACAGGTAGTGATTAGATGAATAAAAACAACTGTTGCGAAGTTTGGGATACTGCAGTTATGATATACTTCTCCTTCCTACCTGTACGTTTCGCCTGAAAGCCGCATGTTGAGCAAGGTATCATGACGGTTTGTCAGAAGGCCCACCTTCATTCTCTGAAATCTCGTACACCAACGGTTATGGCGTCTCGAAAACTCTCGAAAGTCAATCGAAAAATTAACATCTACCGAGTAGAGACGTCATGGTAAACAGAGCATAAGAAGCTCCACGTCACGCAATGTCCCGCGAACAACCCATTGGATAGAAACTCAGGGCTTCAGAATTCTCGGGCCGCATATTGCTTTGTGATGCAGAAATATGATCACTGTCGAGCTTCGATAAAACTGATTAGAAATCGACAAGCATTGAATGAAAGGTGAAATCTCGGTACTTGTAATGAACATGATTGAATCTGTCGGTAGCAGGTTTGCCGAGAGGGTCCAGCTACCTCGGATAACAACCCGAAGTTGCTTCGCAAAATTGCTGCGGATTTCTCGTCTCGCAATCGTGGCCAGGCACAGGTCTTATATCTGTATGACAAGGACAGCTGACCAGTTGTGTTGCACAACACAACAGCTGTAATCCTCATGGCCCGAGGGCCTAGGAGATTCACCGATCTCGATCCAATCCGAAGCAAGCAAAGACTTTCTTCTTAGCTACGATATGGTACGGTCTATGACATGTCCTTCCCGGACGTTCGCGTGCATGAGATACTATGCCGGATGGTTTCGTGCACGCCCCAAGCACAGCCGAGTCCACACTCACTCTTTGTCGCGGTTCATGGAAAACGTGCATAGAGTACTGGCGGTTTCGCTGCCCGGTGCAGTTGTCCACAAAACGGCAGCTAGCTATACCAGAATTGCGTAGCATGGATAGCCTGAGATACTGTCGGTGTATATGACCACAGGAAAAGTTTTATGGAACAAGCTGATCTTGATTGATGCTTGTGCTATACTCTTAGGATACGCTATTCATGATTCATACTATACAGAATGCTCACACTGCCTGCTAATGTACCATCAAAAGCTCGTTTCTCATCACAGCTGACTTTTGATCTGTTCAAACATGTTCCTTATCCTCTCAGCCCTCCCCTCTCTAACCCTGAGATCGAATTCAAATGGATTCGGTCCGCCGAAAACATTCGAGCTCCTGTTGAAAGGATCCGGCCATACCTGCTCCCCAGTCTTTGGATCTATGTCTGGATGCATCTCAAACCCCCATATCAGGCTGCCACACGCAACCACTAACTCTGCCTGAGCTTGCTCAGTTCCGTCACAAGCTCTTTTACCCCAGCCGAAACCAGACGCCCCCTTCAACCTTGGATACACAGTCAACGGCTCCTGATAAGTCGGCCATTCCTTCTCGAGCCATCTTTCAGGTCTGAAGCTGTCGCCGTCTGGGTAGAGCTCTGGATCACGGGTCAAGGCTTGCTCGATAACGTGCACGACACTACCCTTGGGGATATGATACCCGTTGTACTCATCATCCTCGGTCACCAGGTGGGGTACACCAAGTGGAGCGGGTGGTTTCCATCGTAGGCATTCTCGGATTACTGCACGCAGGACTGGCAGATTGGGTGAGTCAGCCATGTCCACGATCCGGTCCGAGCCCACAACGCGATCGATCTCTTCTCGAACTCTCGCCTGCCACGCCGGATGCACTGTCATCATGAGCCAAAAATTGTGTATCATTCCGGCGACTGTGAAGACAGCCATGGTGCAGATAATACCGAGAGCGTTAGCTGCCTCGGCTTCGTCGAATCCGAAGTCCTTGATGTCGGTTGATGAGGATTTGGCGGCCTGCATCCGCTCCAAGTACGTTCTTGCATAGGAGTGTGCTGCAGCCGTGCCGTTCGCAAGCTCGGATTTTACTCGGGCCAAATCGCCTGTCCAAAGCTCATGTTCCCTATCTTGTTGCTCGCGGATTGCACGCTTGCTTGGTACCAGCCATTCGGGAAAGTACATGAGAAAAGGGAATATATGCGTCGCTGGACCGGCATTAGTAGGCGAAAGCTGTAGGGTGAGTTCTGATGAATTCCTGCAATGTCGCGCGGCGGTCTTGGCGGAGCCATAGCAGAGGCGAGTACTTACGCGCGACGTAAAGACCTCTGTCTGCGCATAGTGGTCTCTCGGGTTGATTATGAGACTGTACAGGAGACGAATCGCTTCGGGTTCTAGCAGTCCATAGTACGAATTCGTGTGCGATGCCATTATGACTGTATGTGCAAAACGTCTTTGTATACGCCAGTGGTCATCAAACTGGCTCAGTGCCATATAACGGCCACCTTTGTCGGCGCCAGGCATTGCTGCAATTTCTGGACGGCTGGAATATTTTGCGGCTCGATTGACGATGAGGTCTTTAGCGATCTTGGCGTCGCCAATCCAGATATGCATTTCGCCATATGCTGTGAGACGGAAGAGTTTGTTGTACTGGTTGGAAAAGGCGTGCATCGTCAACCATGGGTGAGAGGTGTTAATGCCATGTAGTCTGCCGAGGAAGGGGATTGTGGAGATGGGACCTGGTATGAGTTTCAGGCCTTTTGGAGGTCGGTGGTGAAGGATGAGATAGCGGATCACGAATTGATAGAAGAATGTAAGGGTTAGGATAGAACTAATGACGAGTCTTGCATTGCAGACAATCGTCCCGGTGAAAGACACTGGCCTGATCTGTTCTGACGTTTCAGTATATGACCTGTCGGTGGAGGTATTAAAGGAGGTGAAGATCATGGTGGCCATTGTCAAATGATCTCTGTGGTTTCCGTGTACTTCGAAGCGTGTTTGATGTCCTTAGCACTACGCCTTGGAACGAGGTGCCGCAGCTGCAGCCCAAGCTGATGACCGATATATACCTACCCATCTTCGCAGCGGATCACAAGCCACAGTTTTTGCAGCTTTACTAGTCTTGTTGTATTCAACGGTTAGCAGTGTTGGATTAGTCTTTCCTCAAGCGCATTTGAAAGCAAGCAGAACGTAACATTGTGACCTCGAATATAGCTGCTCTAAGGTTCTCGAGAATGCAGAGAGCTTGGAGCTGCTGAACTCACACTGTAGGGTACCATCTACGTGGGTAAAAGCGAGAAAGATGCGCAGTACCCACGTTGACATGGCGGCACAGCCATCTCCAACAAGTTCTTTGCAGGCTACAGAGCCTTGCCTTCCCAAAGTCAAAGTGGTTGCTTGGAATTAGCCAGCACTCGGCTTGACTGTCCTCAATGGTGATGTTGGATGTCTTCCAAGACCTTGGTAGGATAGGTCGCAGCAACAGCCAAGTACTTGAGCCAGTGTTTTCCACTCAAAAGAAAAGTTCTGCCAATGAGCATCTTAGGGAACTACCGAGTGCTCTATGCAGTGGAGGTTTTATGGTAGCATTTTGAGGTTTCTTCATAGGTTGACTATAATAATAGGCATAGAAGACCTTCCAGCTGAGCAAAAGACGCTAATAAGACGCTAACGAAGGATAAATGAGCGAAGCATAGATTTGAGAAGCCAACTAGATAGTGACACAAGAACGATAGGATAAGGTTAAGAAGCTTGAAACTCGGACGGCTTGCTAAATATCACAGATGTTGAGGATGACCTGAAGTTAGTGAACTGAATGTATGGGCAACCACCCATCGATGATCATACTAGAGAAGTAGTCGAAATGGCACATCAAAGTTCCCAACAGATGTCCAGTACTGATAGCACGTTGACGAGTGACTCGGATGGAGGAGTGAATGTTTGAGCAGTTTCACAGGATGCCACATCTGTACATACTGTAGGTATCGTTGATTGCGAGGTCACACTCGTCTTCAACTGACGTGGACTATAGAGCTTTGATATTTTCAAGCAGCACCAGAGATCTAGATCTGAAATCGGAAAGGATGAGACCGGTCTAGACTATGAGTCGTCAATGGTCTGCGTAGGGAACAACCAAGACAAGACTATCGTATGTTGTAGTTGAGATGGCTCTTCTTCATGGCTGTGGGCGTCAAAGTCACGAATGCATTGATGATACCTATTGTGTTAGCTCCGCGTAATTCGCTTACACACTACATCTGCTTGGTGCGGCGAGAAAATCGACAAGAGAGGACCTCAGGCACCGCTTAACTGCATGAATAACCTCCTGAGTTCAAATGTAGCAAAGTGTCGACGGGAAAAGCTCGTCGAGTGTTCTTCAGTGAGTCGAGGGCACTTCATGTCGATCTCAAAAGAGAGCTGAATGGGGTATTTTTCCTTGAGTCAAAGGACCAAAAAGGCGATGGTGCTGCGAGATAGTACTTCAGTACAGTAGGTAAGCTTCTCAATGTTAGTGCTAAGGGTGTGTATACAGTACAGTAGTTGATTCGAATGTTCGCTTCCTTCGGCATAGAATTAATCCGAACAGAGGGTCTAGCAACACCTAGGTAATGGGTAGCATGACGTTGGACTCATGATGCCTGCAACTTTGCACAGCGCGTTTGTGAGAATCGCAAGACACGTTTTATGGTGAACGTCTCTACAATGACTGACACATAAACAAGGTGAGCACATTTGAAAAAGTCGACGGTCACTACATTGTGCTTTTAGCTAACAAGTCGCTTTTGTCTCCAACCTTCCTTCACTTTCTACCTAATTAATCACGCCATGATCCATTGACATTCGCTCTTCTCAGCATTCCTTCCTCTATCCATACGCATTATGGTCAAACCTACACAATTCTCTTGATCCTCTTCTAGATACCGTTTCAGACTGATCACACCAAGCCTCGTCGACCATGTTGCTCCGCTTCGAATCAAAGAACGGCAATTTCCGCCTGAATGCAGAGCCCACTGATTCGTTTGCCTCACTGTCTATCAAAATTCTCGACAACTTACCTCCAAACACCGATTCCTCCTCCATCGTCCTTAGTAACAAGCCTGTGAGTTCGACTCCGGCGCCGGACAGAGAACGACGGTTAGCGGATATTCCCAATGTAACTTTGAAGCAAGTCAACCTCAGACATGGTGACAAGCTGTATGTTGGCTATAGCGAACAAGAGCAGCTCTCGAATGGTCACGCCACAAATGGCACGGCTACTATCTCAAAGAAGCTTAATGGCCGAATCGCGATGCCGGACTCTGCTACGGTAACGCTCCCTGCAATATTATCGCCAACATTAATCAAGAGTCCTTGGGAAACTGTAATACAATCACCGCTCGATGACCGGTTAGACAAGCTCGACGGCAAGATTAAGAGACCCCAAGATTTGAAGATGTGCAGGCATGGCCCCAAGGGTATGTGCGATCATTGCCAGCCTCTAGAACCGTACGATGCCAAATACCTAGCTGAAAAGAAGATTAAACACATTTCCTTCCATTCACACCTAAGGAAGATAAATTCAGCCACCAACAAACCGGAACTCAAGAGCTCGTATATGCCACCTCTGTCAGAGCCATATTACCGAGTCAAGCGAGATTGTCCTTCAGGACACCCGCCATGGCCCGAGGGTATCTGCACAAAATGCCAACCGAGCGCCATTACACTACAACCACAACCTTTCCGTATGGTAGACCATGTCGAATTTGCAGATGCCGGGACAGTTGATAGATTCCTTGATTTCTGGCGAAAATCGGGAGCGCAGAGGATAGGATTCTTGTATGGTCGATACGAGGAGTATCAAGAGGTGCCGCTGGGTATCAAGGCCATTGTCGAGGCGATCTATGAGCCACCCCAGATGTGTGAGGTTGATGGCGTTACATTACTAGAGTGGTCAAACGAGCAGGAGATTAATGAAGTCGCAAAACAGTGTGGTATGGAACGTGTCGGTGTCGTTTTCACAGATCTGCTACCACCAGAGGGCAATGATGGTCAGGCTTTGTGTAGGCGGCACATTGATTCCTATTTTTTGACCTCACTAGAGATCGCTTTTGCCGCACGATATCAAGCATTTTATCCTAAGCCGACAAAGTGGAGCGAAACTGGTCGGTTTGGGTCCAGTTTCGTGACTTGTGTCGTGACTGGTGATGAAGACCAACAGATTACGATCAATGCCTATCAGGCCTCGAATTCGGCGGTTGAGATGGTACGAGCGGACATTATCGAACCATCCGCAGATCCATCAGTCATGCTCGTTCAGGACGAAGAGGACGAAGCATTGCAAAATAAGAACCGATACATTCCGGAGGTATTCTACCGACGAATAAACGAATATGGTGCGAATGTTCAAGAGAACGCAAAACCGAGCTTCCCCGTTGAGTACCTCCTGGTGTCACTGACCGCTGGTGTGCCAATCAATCAGAAGCCACAATTCACCAACAGCATCTTTCCTATCGAGAATCGAGAGGTTGTTGCAGAAGGACAAGATCCCAAACTGGTCTCTAAACAACTTCAAGCTGCAAGCACCTCAGCTGTGCAGGCAGTATCAGACTTCCATCTATTGTGTTTCATTCACGGCATGGGAGTACTTAGCAAGGTATGTCATAGACGAAGGAGTATGGTTGATTTCACTGATGACAATTCATAGGACGAAGAATCGTTGCTATGCAGAGTGGCTGCTGAGCATGACCAAGCAGATGCGATGCAGTTGTCACAGTCTCCTGGATGGCAGTCACTGATGTTGATCTTGGAGTCGTATGGTGAGCGACCCTCAAAACGTTCATGGCCCTTGGACGATGATGATTCCAATCCCGGCAGCAGTTCTGAACACCTTGCTAAGCGATTCAAACAGGCGGCTAGCATTAAGTCCCAGTGACCGATTCGAGGCATTCCGACATTTCCTGGCGTCAAGGATATCATCCAGGCGAGACCGATAGCGGACGGCGACATTAACCTGTACAGCATGTTCCCGGAGTTTTCCATCTACACGATTTACACCAGTCAGTGAGGGATCCTGGCAGGATCTACAAGCAATGTAGATCATGGAAGGGCCGAATGGAGTGATTGGCTGTTAATATAGTGGAACACATCTGTCGGTAGTCCTTTATGCAGATGATGAGCCTCTACAGTGCATTAATGACAACACGGACGTCTTCGAGAAGTGTAGTAAGCAAATCGCGTGCAAGAGAAATGGATGCGTCGATCCTCCCAGTTGCCCCTCGTGAGTCATGTGCGAATATGCAGCCATTTCCTTTGTGTTCTTTGGTGAGCGAATAAGCTTTACCTGAGTGGGCTTCTGGAAAGTGCAGAACAAAGAGAAACATGACAGGCGAGCAATGTGGCAAATAGCGACCTCGCGGACCTTGCATGCTATGAGCGTTCTCATAGGGCAGGCAAGCTTCTAGAACACGCAAGGAAGCATGGTCGAGTCCTAGGCGGGTGACGATCAGTGGTGAATGGGAGAAACTGATTACCATTGGCGTCTTCCGCCTGCAGTAATCAGTTGTGCCCTAAACCACGGCGGGATCAAGCGTTATTCTCTAGCTTACTATTGACCACTTTGAGGATGGATCCGCCACAGCCCTGAAGCCTGCCATTGGTTCATCTCCACATTCGTCAGGTAGGACTTGAGGGCACAATAGCCCATTCTCCAGGCGTGCATCTGCGGTCGCGCAGGCTTGTCATTGCTTCTCCCACTGTCCTAACTCCTCAAGTTCGACATCTTTGACTTCAGCACACATTTCCTCACAATAGCTAGCTGACTCGCAGCAGCAACATTGCAATCATATTACATCGACAATATCGCGACGCCATCAACCACGGACGATCCCGCAATTTGGTGTTTCGCTTTGCTCTGGAAGTGACATAAGTTGGTCGCAACTGTCAGTTCCCTCAAAAGCTTATAGCCTCTTCCAATATCGCTTCAAGTCTTCTCTACCATCGATCCGACTCGAAACAACAAATCTCGCCGTGCGGTCGCGGCAACGGGCTTCGTCTTGTACGACTCCATCGATATACAGTATTGCTTATTTGGGCTAGAAGTAGCTTGAATCATCGTTCAGTGCGACGACCAACCTTAGTATCACGAAGCTTACGAATCGAGTACGAGTGACCGAACTCGAGTCCTCGCACAGACAAGTGTCGCAGTGCGCTTTTGCCAATGTATCGATGAGCTGACACTGCGAGCGATATGTTTCTTCGCTGAGCTGAGCTTGCATGACTTTACAACCGTTGCGGCCTCATGGATCCCTCAGCGTGTCGAGTCATCTATATAGATGAAAGGTTTAATACTGAGAGGTGGATTTCAAGAGAAGGACCTGGCCAGACAAGCACCAACAACCTACAACGGAGTTCGAGTGCAGCAGATTTTAGTGAACTGCCACTAGATCTGCAGACAAATGTCAATGCCTTCCTCAGTGTCTTTAATCAAGGTAAATGCACTTCATCGCCCTCCAGCCCACGCTTCGTACTTATTTTTTGTAGTCTACGTTTGCAGATCTGGGAGGTCCTTCTCCATCAAGTTATCCGAGATCCATGAAGAGGTTAAGTCAAATTCCACCCCAATCCTCGCCTGCTTCGACGTTGGTTCTCAAACAAAGGTAGATTTGTCTACACGCTTGCGACGTCACCTGGCGTTCGATGCCACATCTCCCCTCGAGTCTCCGCGAGTATTGAAAAGAGAATTCACCTTCTCCTCCGAAGCTGATGAGTCGTATGGCTTACAGCTACTGTCAAGAATTGCATCGGATCTGCAGGTAGAGGAAGGCGCCAAGCTGATTATACCGGTCGCTGTGGTGCAGCCGCAACGGCAAGATCTGGCTGGGCAAGCTTCGCCACAACAGGATGCGCAACACCATGTCGCACGAGCACCCTATGGCTCAGAAACACAACCGACTGTAGTCGCAGATTCGTCAGACATTATTGATCCACAGCTAATGCTTCAGTGTCTGGATGCTGGCGCTCTTGACGTCGTGAGGAGTCCGCTTAACAAGGCCGGAATTATGGGTTTGATGGTACACGCCTACCGCATATATAAGAGCGCGAAAGCTGAGCAGTCTCATCCAATGTCAAGGGCACGTGGGAGGAAACAATCATGGGTAGGTGTCGATGAGGAGCAACCATATTCCTATCTCCGTGAGTCTATGGTTCGGAAGTTGTTAAAGGGCATTTGCGAGCCAGAAACTTTCATCGAAGACTATCAACACCGAGATCTGTTGGTTCAACGGCACAGGAGAGCTGTCGTGGCAGAAGCGATTGGTAAATGGAGCTTCAGCGCGCAGGACTTTACCGACGACGAACTCGTGTATGCTGGGTATTACATCCTTGATCACGCTCTCTCAGTCGACGAAGTCAGCAAGTGGCGCATGCCTGAAGGTAAATCCAATCTGATGGCTCGAAATTATGAAATATATGCTAACTGCCACAACAGCTGATTTAGTCCGCTTTATGCAAGGTTGCCGCATTGCATACAATTCCTTTGTCCTCTACCACAACTTCAAGCATGCTGTGGATGTTCTACAATCGACCTTCTACTTCTTAATACAGATTGGTACTCTGCCACCTTATCCACGAGGCTCCGAGTCTTCAAAATATGCAGCGGACAAGTCTCCCGTTGCGAACTTGCTGGGACCGTTCGAAGCCATGACACTCCTCATTTCGGCTATCGGCCATGATGTAGGACACCCTGGTGTGAATAACATGTTCTTAGTCAAGCTCAATGCACCACTCGCACAGTTGTACAACGACACATCCGTGCTCGAGGCATTTCACTGCGCCGCCTATTCGCAAATCCTTCGAAGACACTGGCCCACAGTCTTCCACGATAAGGCTATACGGAAATTGATGATCAGCTCTATACTTGCAACAGATATGGGATGCCATTCTGACTATATGCAGCAGCTCGGAAACCTCCAGGAGAAGATTCACGAGAGCCAAAATACTGATAGATGGGCGCCCAAAGATATTGAGACTTTCCGTGTCCTCGCTTGTGGGTTATTGATCAAATGTGCCGATATCAGTAACGTAGCAAGGCCGTGGGACGTTGCCGAGAAGTGGACATACAAGCTCCAAGAAGAGTTCGCCCACCAAGGTGAGATGGAAAAGAGTATTGGTATGGAGACCACACTATTTGGTGGACCTCCAGAGATCGGGAATATGCTAAAGCTGGCTAACGGCCAGATCGGCTTTATGACTATCTTTGCACACCCGCTATTCGCCAATGTTGCCGATGTGATCCCCGCAATGAGCTTCACAGCGGACGAGATCGTGCTGAATAAGGGTGTATGGTTCACCAGGGCTGAGCACGAGAAGCAAATAAAGACGCTCAAGTCACGAGGTGGGGTTGGTGATGGGGGTGTGAGTCCCAGGACTAGGAGCCCTGTTAGCCAGCACAGGCAAGGCTATTTTCCTGCATCGCCGCTCCGCGAAAGGCTCAATGCTGAGAAAGAACTTCAAGGTCAATCCGGCGATGCGCGTAGGAGCTCTGACAAAAGTGAAGCAGTCAGCTCTGCTAAACCATCCCTCTCATCCTCCTCCTTGAAGGAGGTTAGAGGACTCGCTATCTCAGAAGACCACCCAGATTCAAGATCCGCAGGCAATGGACGTGTAGCAGAATCGTCAGCCAACACAACTGCTCTGGGTAATGACCATCCACAAACAAACGGCGCAACAGAACGGTCTGATTCGCAGGCCGCTACGCCTAGACAGCGACCTGCAGATTATATGTCAAATTCCAGTCACAATCGAGAATATCCATCCGAGCTCGACGATCCTTCGCGAGACCACGGCATTTCAATGAGGGCAGGTAGTTCTTCGCTCCCTGTTGAGGAAATGAAGGATATTCCAGGCGTTGGCCACAGCGAGGACGTTCAGGGGCCACTTTCTAGGTTCAAGTTCGCTACGTCAGACGTCAATGAACCTGTCCGAACGTACGATTCACAACAGCAGTATTCAACTGCCAATAGCAACTCTCGCGCTAGTGCGCCAATGAATGGGACGATATATCAGCAGGTAGTTCAAAACTTGTCCGACGATACGCAAGATCGACCTGGAAGCGAACCGGCGATTGCAAGTGAAGTGGTCCAGGCGGCAATGACAGATGGAGGCCAGATAACGCCTACTCCGTCGGTTGAAGCCACCAGCTACACAACAGACGACAGGAGTGAAGGAGCATTGTCTCCGCCTCACACTGCCCAGAGCCAAGCAGCTAATGAAAGCGCCACTAGTTCACCTGGCCGGTCAACACTTGTCCCTACATTTAGCCTGACCAGTGATGATAGTACCAGTCAGGGTGGCAGCAAAAACGAATTTCGTACAACAGTCCTCAGTAATGGTAACAACATGAGCGACGAGCAGAAGCGGAATCGTAAGATGAGTACGAAGAGCGTCGGCGCACGAAGATCGAAGCTGAAAATGAATCTTGCTTTCTGGAAGAAGAGAAATAAAAGCGATCGAAGCTTGCCGGAAGAGGCCAGGAAAGATGACACATCAACGGCATCGACCGTGACTTAAGCCTGGGGTTGAGTTATACCGATGGGATTTGATGATTTCTATGAGCAATGACCGACGGCGTCATTATTGTCTATAAGCGATTTATTATGGAGTACGTTGTTCACTCTTTGTTGGACGCGAAAGTTCTCAGGGGAACCATATCCTTCGGACATGTCACATCATATCTGTGTGATGGGTTCTGGCAAGTCCGACCAGTCTTTACAGTTCTCGAATGCACGAATGGGTCTCGATGCAACCAATATTACATGGAGGATGAGATGCTGAGAGCTACGAGTATGATACCGGACGACGAGCCGTCTGCATGTTGTCTCTTATGAACGGAGCACGGTGTTGTCAAAAGTTTGGATGTTCACAGCACAAATTCAGGCATTGAGCAGCATAAGTCGAACGCCTAAACCCTCAAATTCCAACTGTCAGTGAGTGCATGAGCACAATCGTGCAGCTTTTCGAAAACCATAGTCTAGTTTGGGCTTTCAAGGTCTCAGATGTGATTGTCAGTCGGATTGTTCGAAAAGCAGCAAACAGAATCGGTACAGGTGGGGATTGTTAGATTGTGGATGCTACAAGTAGGCAAATTGATGAATACCTTAGGTAGGCGGGCAGAGGGGGAGGTGGGGATATGGGCAGGGCATTGAGGATAGTACCTTAGCGTATGTCAATTCCGTGTCATATATACCCAAGTACGTTTATGGAGTAACGTTGCTACCGTTCGCACCACGCGAGCTATTACATCGATCAATGTCTATCTCTTTTTCTCACAGCGGCCCCAGATATATCCCTACAACGCCTTCCCCAGAATTGCATCCAGCTCGAATTACGTCAGCTATCTGATTGATATTTCTTTCTACTAAATAGAACTGTCTCTCCATCTTGACCTTTTATTCAGTATCTTCAATATTCAACGTACCAGTCCTTTGAACATCTTTCGTTTCACACCACTCATTTTGAGGCTGTGATCAATACCCTGGTCTTGCGTTTCGCATGCATGGCGCTAAGAGCGACAACACGAGATCATGGCTGAGCATCGTCGGCGCTTGCTACAGGACTTGTGCTCGGCCTCAAAACACAACTTGTGAAAGTCGTCACTGGAAGTTGATATGCTACTTGAGCTTGTTTGGCTTGGTTGCTTGAGCGGCAGCTGGTTTTTTGAGGTGATTTTGGACGTGATTTTGGAGGCGAGGCTGACTATTGTTGGCATTGTGCGGCAACACGGTATAGGGCACTTACTTATCCTGTTTAGTGACCTCTGTGTCTTCAGGCGCCGAGTCTCTTGTTTCACGCTTTGCAGTTCTTCGAAGGAAGAATTTGTCTGAGACACAAACTCTGGGCAGGCCGTCGTTAGTTTGTTAGCTACGTTAGAAAGTGGGCAAGGTACGAACCCATCAAATTGAATTCGAAGCGGTACAGTCAATACTGTATCTACAATCCCCCAGATAGGGTGTCTCTCTGAAGAAGTTTGAACAATCCATCGCGATGCGACTTGTGAACACGACGACTTTCAATCTGGAGTATTTCGTGGAGGGCAGCATTCCGCCGTACGCTTGCTTTTCCCACCGTTGGGGCTCCGAGGAAGTTACCTTCCAGGAATGGCAGGACAGAAGTAACGTTGCTATTGACACGAAGGATGGGTACGGAAAGGTCATCGCTGCCTGCCGACAAGCTAAAATCGATGGCTTGAACTATCTGTGGGCGGATACCTGTTGTATCGACAAGACTAGCAGCGCAGAACTGTCAGAGGCTATCAATTCCATGTGGATCTGGTATCGTGAATGTGTGTTCTGTATTGCTTACCTCGCCGATGTCAATGATACTGTCTTAGATGGGCATCTCACGAGTCATGATGAGCATACACTGGCGGCGAGCGAGTGGTTCCTGCGCGCTTGGACTCTGCAAGAACTACTTGCTCCCAGTGATGTCCGATTCTTCAACTTAAATTGGGCTCTGATTGGCACCAAAGTGCAGCTGGCCGACGAGATATCCAACATTGCCAATATCCACCGCGAGGCAGTCACCAAATTCTCCATCAAGGAATGGAGTATTGCCCAACGCATGTCGTGGGCATCATCTCGGAAGGCTACGCGGACCGAAGACGTTGCCTACAGCCTGCTTGGTGTCTTCGATGTTAACATGCCATTGCTCTATGGCGAAGGCAGAAAGGCATTTCTACGGCTTCAAGAGGAGATTATACGTCGCTCCACCGATACATCTATACTGGCATGGACAAGAGAAGCCAGTGACGGTGCTCTTGAGGACAGCCTGATATTTGCTCTTTCGCCTCGGGAATTCAGAAAATGCAGCAGTATCGTAGGTTGTGACAAAACCACATACTCGAGTGAACCGCGACCAGTTTCTTCTTACGCGTTGACCAACTTGGGGCTCCGCATTGAGCTGGAACTCTCACCGCTACGCATGGACACCTGGTACGCACACGTGGGTGCACATGCACAGGACACCTGGGGCCGTAAAGACAGGTACAAGTTCATCTGTATCATAGTGCGGCGTGTCAGCCAGCCTATGGTTTTGGAAAGGTGCGTGACCACACTTGCTGTCATCGATGAAAAAAGTTTCCGAAACACCCACCGTTATAGAAACGACAAACCGTTTCTATGTCATGTCACGTTGCGTTCTCATCAATCCAGCACCTACAAAACCAGCAACAACGATTCGCAAGAACCGGTCCTGTGTGTGAAACACTATTCAGTATCGGGGACTGCGACTAAAAGGTTCCATCGTACTAAAGGTGACTTTATCATAGGAGAAGAAGGAAGGTCGCTGGGCTATGTATTGCAGTGGTTGGGTCCAGGGCGTGGACCTTGGAGGCGACGTACTTTTCTAGTATTGCGATTCGATTGGTATTTCAATCTCTTGTGCCTAAGAGTTCGGCTCAGTCCACGAAGGATCAGGCAACTCGAGCTTGAGACGGGTCAAGCGCGTTGGTCTAATTATCCAGTGTGGTCCACACAGTCGCTGCCATGGAGACAGGAGGGGGGTCGCTCTTACCGTGTCGTAGGTCCCCTGTCGCTATGTCCCTATGGCAAAGGTTGTCATATCTACAAGTTCGAAAATCAGGAGTCTTGCAGGGACACAACCATATTGAAGGGTGTCAACGTCTTTGACGTAAATAGGTTTGGTGCGACGACTGCATGGGACGTGATAGTTTACGATGAAACGACGATACTTAAGTTGTTTGGGAGAGTATTTAGGTATTAGACTCGCTATCACAGCGTCTAATGTATTTTCTTGAATGGTATACGCTGGTTCGCAGTACCCCATCAACAGCGTCAAAGGGAGTAAGAGATCGTTGTCATCCATGCTACTTCTGTGCCTTCATAACTCTCGCTCACACTTCTCCCAAGACCCAGAAGAAAGCAAGATCTACTTCAGAAACGGCCTGTACTAAACAGCCATCGCTATGCCACGAACTAGAACAGATATCCAATAGCAAAACAACCACCTTCTATTACATCTCTATCTATCTCTTCCATCTAACCCTCAAACATACTATGCTGCATCTCCACCCCATAATCCTTCGCCATCTTCCTCATCTGCGCATCAATATCATCATCCATGCCCTTCCCCTTGCCAAACCACTGCTTAACCTTAGCATAATAGAAATACAAATCCGTCGTCCAAAGCACAGTCTTAAACAACAAATGTGAACCGTAGTACCGCCATCGTTCCGAGAACGGCAGATTCTGATCCTCTGTTAATGCTTTACTAGCCCATTGGCCTGTGATTTTGATTCTGTTGACTGGACTGCCGAGGTACTGGTTGTTGCCCTGGACGATGCGCATGTTACGGCCTATGAAGATGAGTTCGCGGGGCCATTTCTTCTCGTCGCCCAAAATGTCGCGGATGCCTTTACGCATAGCTTGTTGCATTTCGTACTGTCGTTTTTTACGGTCTTTTTCGTTGCCGATAGCGCGGAGTTTCTTGTTGATTGCGCCGTCGCCGCCTTCGTAGGGGCGCATTAGGGTTGCGCTGGCCATGATTTCGGCGTTGTTGATGCCCCATTCTGAGACTACGGATTTGAGTGTTGCGTTGTCGAATGTCATTAGGGATTTCCAGAAGAGGCTGTATTGGTGTCGGAAGGTTGGGGTCATGTTTACGTAGAGACCGTGGTCGATTAGGACGAGTTGGGAATGGCCGTTGGGTAGGCGCCGGATGAAGATGTTGCCTGGGTGGGGATCGCAGTGGACGTAGCCCCAGAGGAACATTTGCGCGGAAAAGAGGTCGACCATTGTTGTCATTACTTCTTTGAGGTTTAGGCCTAGACCGCCTTTGCCGTCGCGGCCGCGCCAGGCGGTGCGGTCGGGTTTGAGGTTCGTGTAGTAGTCGCGTGGGTTTGTGGATGGGGAGGTGGGGTTGGATTCGGGGTTGGAGAGGGCGTGGCCGTCTGCTCCTGGTGAGCCGTGGCGCCAGCCGCCGTGCCAGGGTTTTGTTATGCCTTCTTTGTCCCAGAGACGGACGCCTTCGATCCATTCGGCTGTCATGACGCGTTTGGATGAGAGGTCGTGGTAGACTTTCGGTATGTATACTCTGTCTCGGAGTCGTGGTTCACCTTTTACTAGTTGGGCCATACGTTCTGAGTTTGTGGCTTCGTTTTGAAAGTCGCATTCTAGCATTAGTCTTTCTGTGATGTATGGTACGAGATTGTACATTGGTATATCGAACCAGTATGTGTATATCCTTGCCACGACTTTGAAGGACCAGAGATCCCAACCGACTTGTTGTGCGATTTCTCGCTTTTGAATTTTGATTGCTACCTCACGGCCGTCAGGTAAGCGGGCCCAATGGACTTGTGCAACGGATGCCGACGCGCGGGCTTTCTTCTCCATTATTCCGGCTTGCGGTTCGCCAGTGAAAGAGACACCAAAGACTTCCTCTGGAGTTCTACCATTGAAGTCCTCCATTATGACCTGGCGCACGTCTTCCCAATCGTTTTGTGGCGCGTCATCGAACATGCGGGCAAACATCTTTTGAAACTCAGGTGGGAGGATGGCAGACTGCATGGCAATGGCTTGGCCGATCTTGAGGTATAGCCCACCATTTGTGCGGAGGAGCTCGGAGAGGCGACGGGCGCTGCGTTCGTGGACTTCAGTCAAGTCGTGAGCGAATGGAGGGTTTTCGCGAAAGTTGATTTTGTAATCAAGAGCCACCCAAAGACCGTTGCCAAATGTACGGGCAGATCGCATTAACGCTGAGGCATAGATTGTTCTGTCAACTGCCCAAAGTGTGCCGGTGAAGACGCCGAGATATACTAATCTTCGTAACCATTTTCTCGTCCTTCTGTATTCTTTTGCCGGTGTGGCCTTACCAAGAGATGATGGACTTGGTGGTGCGAAGACTGAGCGGTATGGGGTGTGTGAGAACGATCGGATCGGAGATATTGATGGTGCTAGTGGTACATGGGTTTGTAAGGATTTTCCAATGCAGCGAGCGCAAATGCTGCGGCCGAGCAGGCCTGGTGAAGACATCGACTATAGCGACAAAGGAAGCGACTGACGCAAAAGGAGTGAGTATCAACTGTGGGCAAACATTGTATGGTAACAAGTGGTGCTTTCAACGAAATCTCAAATGCGTAAAGAAATGATGACGAGCATCAGATTGAGATCTGGAGCGGAAAGTATATCGGGTGGTCTCCAGCACACGACAAGCGGCCTAATTAATCGCCGACTTCTTTGACGCGTCGGGAGCCCGTGGATGACCCGACTTCATCTTCAGCTTCATCATGCGAAATGACACTTCCTTCATCAGTACCCAGGTACTCCATAGAGGTCGTTCTCAGCGTCGTGACTGGAAGACGAATTGTACTCATCAATCTCATTCCACTATTCTGACAGTTATGGCGACCGGTCAAGGCTGTGCTAGTCCTTGCTCCGCCAATGAGGGCTCTCGCCAGGCTCATTTCCTTCCCGCCTACGGCTAGTCAACAGCTGCCTAATGCAAGGTGAGTCAAACAAAGCTGCCTTTCCCCTCTAAAAGCGAACCGCCAACCTCATGAGGCACGTGTATAAAGATGTCTTGGCCGATGTGAACATATCTGTAAGTATCAACGTTGTTGTAGAAACTGTTTGTTTGCTCTTCTCGTCATCCACCGGCATGGCGTGTGATCTCCTTACGCGTTTGTTTCGAAGAGGGCGGAGGCAGTTGCCTAACTCTTCCTCCCAAGCACCTGCCCCGCCTGTTCCAACCCTTGAAAAGTCCTCTAACCAATTATCCCTCTCGGAGCTCATTGACCAAGACGACGCCGACTTCTTCTTCCTTGGTTGCCTATCTGAGCAAGGCTCTTACTCCTTGACAATCACTGATATCCCCTCCACGACCAATACTACCGATCTCAATCTTCTCTTAACAAGCCTTCCTGGATTCACAGCACTCAAGTGGAACGAGAAGAAGACGGGCACGCAAGACGTTATCATCGACTTCGCTACAGCTGCCGAAGCAGCCATGGCTTTAGCAACCCATCCCACCTTCGACCTTGGTAGTGGCATCCGCCGAGCACTCCAGTATGCCGATATTGAAGCTTCAGAACCGTCACGCAAGAAAATGAAGACAGCGCAAGATGTCTACCCGGAAATGCTTCCACGATGTATGATATGTTGCACGGAATTAGATGGACCTTACGTCAAGCCATGCTTCTACTGTAAATGGATCTGGTGTTATGACTGTGTGAAGTCGGACTTCAAAGCTGTTCTCGAAGCCCCAGAAAGATTTCCAGCAAGATGTTGTGGAAGAGTCAAGCATTACGATACTGCGAGAGGCATTGTTCCCACCTCGGACTACACAAAGTACCGATCACGATTTGAAGAATTCAGCACTGTCAAACCATTATACTGTGCGAATCCAGCATGTTCTGCCTTCTTGCCACTGCGAATATCCAAGCCAGATGACAAAGGACGAGTTTTATGTCCAAATTGCCAAGCTACGACATGCTGTGAGTGTCGGACATTGGTCGATGACTTAGACAAGGACAACCACAAATGTGCTGGGTCCCAAGAAGCGACGGATATACTGGTCCGATTCGGTTACAAGAGATGTCCACGATGCAACACAGGTGTAGCTCGCATGTTCGGATGCTCGCACATGCGCTGCCAATGCGGCGCTAGCTACTGTTGGGATTGTCTACGCCCAATACAAATGTGCTGGTCAAAACCATGTGAACGATCTCGAGAGGATGGTAACGAGACGGACGAATATGATATTCCAGAGCCAGAACCAGAATTTGAAAATGAGGATATTGCTACTGCGCAGACGGACAATGAAGGTGGTCCTGAACAGCCTGCGGTATCGCTTGAAGGTGGTGGTGGTGATGCTGCTGAAGTTCAAATAGTTGTTGCAACCACAACCGAGCTCCCAGCATTACCCGCTGATGCAGTTGATGCAGTCAATGCAGTTTCATCCACGCCTCCACTAGACTTTGCAGAAACAAGTCGTGAAACAGAAGCTCTCATGAATATTTACGATGCAGCGAACCACATTGCTGAACCAACCTACTTCGAAACACCTGCAGACGCACCGGTTTGTACTGCCGTTGTAGGACCGGCAGCACCAATCATCCAAATCGAGCCAGCTACCAACCTCGACGCCTCAGACCAAGGAGATTGGGAAGGATGTGATTACGATTTCGGTAGTGAACCCACTGACGAGTCTTGGGATACTTGGGGCTGCCTGCACCACTTCTCGCCCGTGGCTTCCATCAGCTGTAAGGAGTGGTTTCCCATCTCCACCTCCACCACGTCTCAATCAGCAGCAGTAGAACGGCACGTTGATTGTTTACGATGCTACAAAACGATCATTCTCGAAGAGTTGTCAGAGAAGCAGAAAGACATGGGAACGACAACTGATGACAAGAAACGAACTGATTCAGCATGTTCATTTACTTCTCCAACCGATACGCTAGGTACAACCGCAACTGTCGCTGAGCAGTTGCCGGCTTCGGAGGTAGTAGCCACAGTGACAGACACAGGCCGCAAAGCAAAGAAACTAGCGAAGAGACAAAAGAAACCATCCGAGATACCGAAGTTATTCAACTGTCCAAAATGTGGAGTACTTTATTGCCCGGACTGCAAAAAGGCAGCCGCGAAGGAGATCGCTGCGGAATTGAACCGGACAACGAGAGCATGAATCTTGGCTGGTTTTGGAAGGAGTTCTATGGCTTACAATCTTAATTCGCAAACACAAGCATCCTGCGTGGCGTTTGGACATGAAACGGGGCGAAAGGGCTGGATACAATTTAGATATATTGTTACAGGCATGAATTTCTGTAACGAAGGATGATATTTGGTCGGACAGAAGACAAGAGCATCTTTGATTTGATATGATAGAACATGATGAGCAAGATACCCAGGACAGCAGCATTATGCATGAGCGAGCCGTAAAACATTGAACAAGAAGTGCAGTAATCCGTGCTGAATTGGTTGATAATGAAGGAGCGAGCAACATGAACATTCATCATTTTTTCATTATTATCCATACTTCATCCATTCAACTAGCCTGCTGATGATGTATATACTAACTGAATACCTGTATTTGGTACGATATACTGATGCAGCAACTCAGGATACTAGATTGATAAAATCATTGCATCAAAATTAGAATGTCCAATCGAAATCCTGCTTTGAGCTGGGCCATGTATAGATAAAGAACATGAACACAACCTGCTCATCCCTAACCCGCACCGTCCCCTCTATCCCTCTCCCCCACAAACCTGTCTGTAAATTAATTCAAAAAATCCCCCCTCGACATCTCAACCTCATAATCAAACGTAGCCTGCCACTCCGCATAACAAATCTCCCTCCCCCCCTCCATAGCACAATTATACTCCGCCTCCTCCTCCTCAATCAAACACCTCTTAAAACTGTGTCCTTCCTTCGCCGCCGTCGCCTCCGCCGCATCAATAAGTAATTGATCTCTACACCCTGCTTCAAGAACGTCGAATAGCCACGCTGCTTCATCGACTGTCTCACCCACCGTGAGAAGGCCGTGGTTGCGTAGAATGAGGCCGACGTTTTTGCTACCGAGGGCGTCGGCAATGAGTTCCCCTTCCTCCGCAGCCAGCACGACGCCGCCGTAGGAGTTGTATACGGCATGCCGCTTGTGGAATTTGCATATGTCTTGTGTTGTCATGGGCAAGGGGCGCGCGAAGGCGGAGTAGGCGCGGCCATGAGGGGTGTGCGCGTGGCACGCGGCGTGGACGTCTGGACGGCGTTTGTGGAGCGCGGCGTGGATTAGGAAGCCTGCTGCGTTTGCGGGGCGGGTTTTGGCGCGGGTGCTGGAGTTGTGGGTTTTTTAGGCCGGGGAGGGTGGTGGAAGGATTGTATTGTGTTGGGATTGAGGGGTTTTGTTGTGGGGGGTGGAGAACGGAGCCGTCGAGGGAGAGGAGGACCATGTCGCTTGAGCGTAGGAGGCCGAAGTGTACGCCTAATGGGTTTGTCCAGAATGCGTTTGTGTATTCTGGGTCGCGGACGGAGATGTGCCCGCTTATGCCGAAGGTGTAGTTTTGGCGGGCCCAGTGTCGGAAGACGGAGGCCATGTGTTGGAGTTGCCATTGTCTGTGTTCGTGGAAGCTGATGAAGGTTGGGATGGAGGCGATTTGGGGGCCGTTGGAGGAGTTGTGGGATATGGCGGAGATGGGGTTTATGTCGCGCATGCCGTGGGTGTGTTTTGGTTTTGTGTAGGTAGTCATAATCTAGTCCTGGCTTGTTAACCACAGGGCGAATACGTGCAATTAACCACCCCCTTAGATCAAACCTCTACTCGTTTCTTCGTCCTTTGCTTGTTCAACAGCCTCCACCAGTATAGTTAACAATGGCAGCACCCCTTACGTCGTCCAACGCAACTGGACATGACTCCTTGATCAACGCATCCTCAACTTCAGTAATGCAACCTTTCAACACAGCAATAGACAGGCAACCCTCCAGCATCACCCCACCCT
>Ga0115842_100202_pt1 | contig 22285 bp, 17 predicted proteins | sample InSIn2SAF170_2_FD_83856 | JGI IMG/M metagenome (GOLD analysis project Ga0115842, IMG submission 83856)
ACAAGCACCTGTAAGCAGAAACGCTTGGCTCAAGATCAAGCTTGATGGTAGCTGAGGAAGTTTTCTGGTCACTGCCGTGAACCAGGGCAGATACAGAGTGCCTCGTCGTTCAACATCATATCAGCAGTTTTGTCGTCAGCTAATGCTTAGATGGTATGAGAAACTGCTCGAATGTGTTCTGATACACCGTTGATATGCGTAGTTCAAGACTGGTGTTCAGCTGGGCGACAGTCTGCACCAACACGTAGTATTCGAGTAGGTACGCCACTGTTAGGGCCCTGAAAAGGGGGGAGACCGTTGCTGGCATGAACCGATAGTAGGCTGTGACAGCCACATATCAAGTAAGTAATCTCGACTTGTGGTTAGCATTGTTGAATATGTCCTTCCGGGTCCAGCTCTTCGTAGGCAAAGCATGCTGGATCGATGGTCATGAAGATCTTGTTTGTTGTGATTGTTTCAATGAGGTTCTATGGCTCTCTTTGTAATCCTGGCAGCCTTGACCATGACATTCCTGAAGAATATGGCTATTTCTTCTGCCACAGCATGGTTCTCATGGAAGAGGCACTGGAACACAAGCGGCTTCGTCGTCGTCAAGCCTGACAGTCGTCGATGATTGTCCGGATTAAGGTGTCTTTTGGATGGCAATGATTCGATGGAGGAGTAGAAGTGCCAGACTAGGTAGTTGAACGCACTATGCAAAATCGAAATATCAGTGTATTTGCTCCTCAAATGTCATCCATGGATATCCATAGTTTGGTAGGTTAGGAGATTTTGAGGGGATTGTGCTACAAGTAAGAAGAAGACCAATCGCACAAATTAAAAGTGCCCAACAGAGTCAGTGTGTAAGAACAAAGAACGGTACTAAATCGCTGATCCGCCAGAGTCAGGTGTTTAGTCTTGATGAATTTGAACGAGGAACTTGGGTTGTATAGTAAGGGAGGGATAGTATTTGTGTTGTTTTGTAGGGTGCAGAAAATGTATCAGAGAATATGATGGCAAAAGACTTGGAGGGATAAGACATTGGATCATCTTCGTCTTTGGTGCTTCGACAAGGAGCATGGGTAACAGAAATTGTGGGATGAATGATACCACTGGTGTCAAGGAGGGGAGATGTTGTATCACAATTTTATGTAACAGTCGACCGTGGTAGTTGGGAGGACGTAGAGCAACAAAAAGTGGCAAAGACGGCAGGGGGATTCACCTTTGGTTCTGTTTCTGCTTGTTAGTGATGCATAAAATTCATGGTGGAAGAGAGCCTTACACTTATTGAAGTCCAGCTTGTGATTCACTATTCTTCATATGCAGTAGCAGGGCACACGCTTGAAGGGAAAATAGACGAGACCACAGGCCTGTCGATGAAGGACTCAAGAAGAGTATAGAATATCGGAATCAATGGTGAACCTGAAGAGTAGAATGTGTTTGTGGAATGGGTATGATGGATCAGAGGTTGTAAAGCAGGTGACACGGATGGCAAAGGAGGATGGTCTGTCTCGCAAAGATGCAATCACTTGTAAAAGAAAGGGCAAACAGATTTTGCTTTGTAACAGAAAGGACGGAAGACTGACACCCCCTCGAGGCATCAGCGAGGCATCAACGTGCGATCTGAGCCTTGTCCCACAAAGTTCCGCGTATTGAGCTAGTGCGTCTGATGGACTTACCTTCCCTCCTGAAGTGTAACAGCAACTGTCAGCACAATGTGCACCTTCCAATAACCTTCGGACCTCTCTCTCAGACCAGTATTGAATGAGGCGACATCCTTGACCATGTCTTTAGACCAGCTCTATGGTCGACAAGCACTTTGTGGTCTTGTGAACGCGAACGTGGCGTGAACACAACATTGTTCCGTGCTTTTGCTGCGGCCGAACCTCACTTCACAGACCTATTGCACATCTTCAGGAATCCTTCGATGGCGCGACCACTGTGCCTGCTGACGATACGGATCAAGGACTTACACTGGTACAGTCATTTAGCAGTATGCTGATAAGCTGGTATCTGTATACTCGATCCGGGAACTCCGTCTCTCCGCAAGGAGGGCAAGACCTACAGAGTGGAAATCGTTCACTCCGCCGAACATTCCCTCCTGGCCTTGTTCGCGAGCGGCGTTCCTGGATCGTTCAAAACTACGGCAGAAGTCTCTCCTGTGGAATAGACGAATTCGGCCAATGGCACAAGAATCGACGCACGGCTGTTTGTTACAGTGGAAGTATGATGGTAACAAATACATACTTAGAAGTATGTTATGGCAAGTGAGCGGAGTGGTTATCGTTGGCGAGTGGCATGTTCAGCCTTCGCTGTTCAACAATGCATGGAACCAAGCATGGAGCTGTATTGAAGACAAGTCGCAAGCCGACCGAGCACAGATCTCAAGCATGGGTCAAAAAAGCATCACAGAACTTGCTAGAGCTATGGTCTTGTGTCAGCCGCTACCACCTTCGCAAGACTTGACCTCTGTCTATCCACATAAACATTCGACAGAATGCTACAGCTCTCGGCGGATTCATTGTTAGCATCAGGATCATTGATGGTCGATGGTCGTTGGGCTGTGCTGAAGCAGCAATATAATGAGATGGCGCACATCGCGTTCGAGATCGCCAGAGCCGAACGAATGCGATTGTTGGCGGACTTCCAGGTTGAGGATCCGGAGACGGATGAAAGACGTTCTGTTCGTATCAACATCGATGATCTGACCGAGACGTTTATAGCCGTGGGTCGGACTAGGGCTGAGATTGTGGAGCAGGAGGATGAGGAGGTTGAAGTTAATGTCGATACTGAGGATAGTGAGGAGGGCACCAGCGGTCTGGACGCGGACAACGAAGTTGATAAGACTGGGGACGATTTCGTTCACATGACTGTCTAGGAGGCTATGGATGCAACGTAAGAATTGTGTTCAGCATACTAGACCACATCGAGGACTCAAGAGGCACTCCAGCCACGAACATCTCGTCGCCAAACCAGAAACCGAACTCATATATGCCAGGTTCATATATATACACTCCCTAATCCAGCTGACTAGCTACCTTACATAGGGAGTCTAGAGTTGACTGTAATCGAAGAAGCAATAAGGATGATATTCTCAACCTAAAGACTACCGGCATTGTGTTCGCTCTTGTTTGGAGCAAAACTCTTGAGTCGGTCGAGGACTCTGGGGAGTGGGGTCAGAACACCGCAAGAACTTGAGCGGCTATCAGAGATGCGGGACTTTATGTGAGTGTAGCTACCTCAGTGATGATGGTGCAGGTACCGATGCTGACAACAATGACGAGGGCTGATTACCTACTAAACAGGTGGGGGTTGCACGGGGCTCTGAAAAGGATTACTGCAGCCGAAATATAAGTTAGTTCGTGTTTTTAGTGTTAATGGTAGTTATTGCAGAGAGTAGTGTATGAAGAGACCTTGTTATTGGGGTCACGAGCGAGTGATTAACATCAATCAGCACGAATAAATTCAAAACAAATTCAATGATCATTTTACAGGAGCATAATACTGCTCTGCTCAGTTGGGAGATGAGCTGGTCTCGGGACAGGTTCCACGCTAAACTGGTTGTGTTCTGCTTGGGCTTGCAAGCAGCTGCCTAAGAATACTTTGATCATCCTAAGAATGTGTCAACACCATCCATATGCGTGAGACTGGATACTCTTTTGCCGGGATTGATTCGATGTCGAGTATCTGATTAGTGTAGGCCAACAAGGGCGCTTGACATACTGGTACCGAGATTTGGGAGCCTATGTGCAGTGAGTAATGCCATTCTCAGTACGTAAATGGTCGCGCGAATGATGTACTCGGTATTCGTGTTTGGTGTTGAGTGTTAGGTATGGGCGCGCTCAGAGAGCTTTGGTCCGCGAGAAGAGACTGCTGTAGACTGCGTCAACAACAGGTTGTGCAGTAATTTGCCTACCACCGAAAAATCGTCCATTAAGGCCCTTGATTGCATTTTCTCCGCCTGAAACTTTGTCGAACTTGAGGTAGATGTCGCCTTGAGTGTTCGGGTCGAGCGAGATATGAACGACGTGACCGTACTTGTCTTCGCATTCGGCTCGAACGTCGTCTTCCAACTCTTTGCTCCAGTCGTCACCTTCTTCCCTAAATATTTCGTTAGCGAATGTATCCTGATGGAGGACAAAGCAAACTTACTCAGCAGGATTGAACATATTTCGAAGCAAGACGCATCGACTCGCTTGGCTGACATTGACTGGCATCGATTTGCTTTCCTTTTTGGGCACGACGACCTGTCGTGGATCTGGCTCAGCATCTTCAGTTCTAGCAAGCTTGCGCATTAAAGCATCTCGACTGTAGTTATTGAAGTTGACACCAGCCACGTCGGTGTCATCTAAAGCACTCGCACCTCCAGCACCTTTCTGGTCATCACGCCCACCAGCGCGATCAAAGGTTCCACCAACGCCACCAGCATGAGCTCCTCGTCCACCTGAGCCGGAAAATGCTGAGCCTTGATATTGAGATCGATCTTGACCTTGAAATCGCTGCAGCAAGTTAGCTGTCGACTCGGGAGTGAACTTGTCATTGCCAAGTCCGACACGAATAGGTCGTCCTGCGAGCTCGAAGCCGTTCATTTTCTCCAGTGCTTCACGAGCCTGGTCTGGATCACGGAACTGAACAAAGCCATAACCTCGGCTCCGTCCTTGCTCTTCTTTTTGGAGCTGAACAAACTCAAGCTCTCCAAAGGGTTCAAAAACATTCTGTAAATCTTGTTCAGTAATGCTGAAGTGGATATTGCCTACATAAAGCCGATGGAATGGGATCGAGTTCTGATTGCCATTAGTTGCAGTAGTGGTTCGGGCTTGTCGGTTCTTTTCTGCTTCAGTAAGTTGGGCGATGATGGGGATACCGAGAAGTCTCTGTCCGGTCAGTTGAATAGCAAGAGGAACAGAACTTTCGTCTTTGAACTCAACATAGCCGACACTAGACCTGTTAGTAAAACTCGATTTCCATGGGAGACGGTTGCTTACCCTTTCGAACGACCGCTAACACGATCTTTGACAATTTGAGCCTCTTTAACCGGGCCAACCTTTTCGAAGAACTGGATGAGCTCCTTAGTACGAAGACGAGCGGCAAGTTGTTGGACAAAGACAGTTCGCCTATCACGCTCGTCTTCTGTCAGTTGTGGTTCGGGAGTCTTGACCTTTACATCTCGGCTTTGTGAGCGTTTGTGGTCGCGATCGCGAGTGTCTGTCTCTTCACGGTCACGCTTAGGGCGACCGGAGTCTCTTGGTCTGTAATATCTGTCATCTTGTGGAGATCGTGAACGTCTGCTGCCTCGGTAGTAGTCACCGCCTGAGTTGCGATGATCATCACGGTCACGTTTGGAACGTCTGTCGTCGTCACGGCTGCGACTAGATCGGCGGGCTTTATGGTTGCCGTTGGTGCTGCCTCGGTCACTCCTTGGGCTCTTCACGTCGTCATCTCGATCTTTGCGGTGTTCACGACTCCGATCACGTCGTTTTCGGTCGTGATCGCGGTCACGCGAACTATCACGGTGTCGATCGCGTTCTCTACGATCTGATCGGTCTTGTTGATGTCGATCATGTTCGTCGTGCTTGGCACCGTTAGTGCTGCCGGCAGCGGTCGAGTCAAGAAGCGCTTCAACGTCAAGGCCTGACATGTTGGAAAATGGTTGACAATGGGTTCAATGAAATTCAGGATGAAGGATATTCACCTCCAGAAATTAGGCAGGAAGCTGAGCAAGACAATGCGAGCAGGTCCCTTCCTTGATTTTGAGATTCCAGAAGAGAAGCAGATCTTGTCAAAGTCTCTAGCAGTCAAGTTGCTATTTACAGGGTTGCAAAGTTGACAGCTGTGTCACGACAGCGATTGCGAAAGAATGAAAACCACGATACTTTGACTGCGTAGGCCTTTACGATCACGTGGTCTGTTGTCTATGGATTGGTCAAGACACTCCGAAGTTTCGCCGAATGCCCCATTAGTGCAGGGAGTGATGCCTGAGGATTTATCTGTATCAGTCAATAGTCATCTTTCGACGCCCTACGTCAACATTGGGAGAGTGTTAGACTATCTGCATAAATGTTGAGGGTTCATTGCAGACATTGCAGAGCGGGATAAATAGGTGTTTGAGTAGCTGGAAGCTATATGGTTGCGTAAAAGCCAGATGACCGATTACGGGACATGTCCCAGCATTACGGAGCCCTCCTCTTCACTTGGAGCGAGCACTGGCGACCGCGTCACACAACGCCTTTGATTCGGTGAATGCCTCTTGCATGACTTGATTGAGCTTGGGGATCCTTTGCTGCCAGTCGGGACGATTCAAAGTGCCGGCAGTGTTCGCCAAGTCTTGGGTAACAGCTGCCAGTGCGGCTGCCATCTGAGCAAGCCTGTTTGCCTTGAAAGCCCAGATGTCTTCGGCGGTTGGGCTCCCAAAGACACCAGAATTGAATGCCTGTATGTTGTTGACCTCGGGAGCATTCGCCACAGCTGTCTAGGTTAACTCGAGCATCGAAGCTGTAGAATTATTGTTACTTGCCTTGGAACGTGGGCTGACTACCACTATTCGCGGCTGGCACGTCTACATACAAGCAAACTTTATCGGAAAATGGGTCGTCTTGACGTTGTTAGCATGCTTGTTCCTGCTTGCAGATGAAAGGAAGGACATACGAGGTACAGGTGCACCAAAACTGCCGCTGGCAGAAGATTGAATAATAGACATTTCCGGTTTCTTTGAATAGCAATGTTAGAGACAAGGATGATTCGGCGCGGTCCCAAGGAGAAGTCTGATACACGATCGGACAGTGTACGGATGGTTGTAATGCTGATCAAGGAAGTTCTTCTTCGATGTCTAAGTACTTATAGCCTTTGTCTGTCTCGCAATAATGCATGGCGGAAATACATTGGGGATGGTGGTTGCATTAGTGGGGACAGACCTACCAGGCTCTCGAGAAACATGAACACTTGTGCTGCATAGGATTTACGGATTATCTCAGAAGTCTGGCAGTTGAAAACATTTATTTTTCGGCTACAGGGGTTAGAGTTCAGCAGCGAGGGTCAAGAGTGTATTCCGGAAGAAATAGCAGAGCCATGGTATAAAAATTGTAGCGGGCGAAGACGGTCACAAGTACCGCTAACGAACCACCACGGTTCATCGTGTTTACGAGTATGGCAAACGGTGCTCTCACCTTCAGTTCTTTAGAAAATTTGGTACGGAGTAGTATTTGTCTGCCATATCGCTGTTTACAGTACTGGAGTACAGATGCTGCTGCTGTTGCTGTCAAGAGTACCTAGAGTATGCCTTGGTTAAGGCAGCCAGTACAGCAGTGGGGCAAGCACTGCCACAGCCACCGACTTGGCAACGGCAGGACCGACCAAGCCAATAAGAGCCTCGACAAGTCTCCTCTCCTCTCCATTCTCTCGAATTCGAAAAGTTCGACTTCAGCTGAACTTCACTCTTCTGAATTAGGCATCCAACCCAAATCAGCCCCATCCTCCACCAAGCTATGACCAGCCAGGCATTTCCAGAAAGCCTTCCTGCACTACCAGAGATCAGTCCACTGTATCTGCATTCACCGGTCTTCTTAGACCATCCTGCAGAGAAGCTCCTGGGACACTAATGTGTTCATGTAGTCATGTACAATACTGTGCCACATACTAACAGCGCTGAGTCCGAGGGCCTCAAGGTTCCGACGTCTGCATGCATATGGAAGACCCTCCTTGTCTTGTGCTAACATGCTTTCAGCTTCAAGAAATCAATTCCTTAATTCCATCTTGCAGCAACAGAGTTCTGCTCGTCTGATCGTGAAACATGTTCATTGTTGATTTCTACAGTCCTTAAAAAGCCATGTTTCGCCCCCCAATCATTGGGACGGCCCAGTCTACCAAGTCTACGAAGCTTGGAACCCAATCATCCTACACTAACCCAATATGCCTACAGCCTTGAGCGCAGCAAATTATGTCTTTGAGGGTGTCTGGACCAATTGGAGCAAAGGCAGGCTACTTGGTTCGACATGGACACTATCACCGGCTCATGCTGCCATCTTGTCGCCCGCACTTGCAATTCTCATCCAGATCGCCGGTACTCAACTATGGCGACTGTTTCAGTTTGCCCTTCACCAATCGCGAGCCACGGCTTCAGAACGCGACTTTCTCTACCATCAACAACAGGTCACCCTGAGGAACTCGTCTACCGATATCAATACCATATGGCGTCTCCTCCGCCTTGGAATTGCATGGCGCCACCAAAGAGGTATCAAAATCTTCAGCAGAACCTTCGTCTTGATATTCTGGGCCATAATCCATTTTGTCGCCGTGATAGCTTTCAGTTTGATGTCCACTTCTCTACTCAGCGCCGGCGACCAAGTTTTGTCTCGAAGCCCTTGGTGTGGTACCTATAACTCCAGTTATGTCGAAAGTATAATCAGTGATTCAGGGGATGACAGCATTGTCGAAATGCAGATGGAGTATGGTAACTTTATCAATTCCAAATACTCGAGCATCCAGCAACATGTCGACCTATGCACTAGCGTCTTGGCTGAGGGTTGCAACACTTTGCCAACTCTGAGTCTGCCATGGACATCGACAATAGACCAGGAAGGCTGTCCCTTCCCAAGTTCGATGTGCCATCCCGCTATCGATGGAAGTATTTCTTTTGATACTGGCTATCTATCCTCCCATATTAATCTCGGCTTCAACGCTGAAATCAAAGACCGAGTCTCTTTCCGCCTTGCAGCACAATGTGCTCCACTGAACGATGCTGACCATGTTTCCGATTGGCAAGACGTTCCAGCAACAGCAGGTATGTCCGAACATCAGGCTGTCGATGCCCTTTATGGACCGAGCACGGATGGAGAACGCAATTCGACCTACTCCTTCTCCGATTATCGAGGTAACATGGAGTGCGATCAACGCGGTGCCGTTCCTCCATACATCCTAGACTCAGAGATTGCTGCTGCAGGTGGAAGCGTTGAGGATGGAAGCAGCAGTTTCCAACCCATTTCAGAGCTTCAGGTATCCAACTCCGATACAAGCCTTGTATTCTTAATGTTCAATAACGCATACAACGAGCCTGTCTTGGATCCGTGGTTCTCGGCGCAGAAATCTCTCAATGACACAAACGCTTTCTGCAACCAATTGAATAAAACAGTCTATACCCGAGAACGACCTGTAACAACGCTTGGCTGCACTCAACAATGGCAGATCTGCAACTCCGACCGCTCATCAACCTTGAATGCCAGCACATGTACGCCCCTTCTTGGTATCAACCAAATTAACAGTCTGTTTGCAGACATCTCACAGACCAATATTAGCTTCACTCCCCGTCAGATCGCGACGGCTCAGCGCATTATTTCTTCCTCTGTGGGTGCTTCGTTCTACTGGGTTATTCATGCCCTTTCCCAGAGCAGCGGTCCACCTCTCAAGGCTCGCGACTCGATCACGGAAACAATCGGCCTTGCCCTCCCTGCAAATCAATGGCAAATGGAGACACAATACTGGCTTACTCTACTGCTGGCATACATCCAACAAAGTGCTGTTGATCTATCTACTGGTCAATTCGCTGCATCTACAGATTACGTCAATGTGACTAAGGCAGCGTCCACGTCCACCACCGTATCGGCCAATCAGGCAATGACCGCCAATGCAGCTCATTGGCTATGCCAGAACCAAATGATCCACTCAAACTCCTATCGCAGCTTCAATTTCTTCGCTCTTTGTTTCACTATGGCGATTTGTCTCGTACTTATCATCCTTGGCCTCTGCATTGAGGATCTTGTTGGCTACGTACGCCAACGCAGTTTACAATATACAGGCCATAACGGCAAACAAGACATGTGGATCATCAATTCCGATCTCGAGATGCTCCGCAACCTCTCTAAAATACAAAGCGGCGTCACCTGGGGACGAAGCAAGAGTGGTATTCCCTTAGCTCAACCAGGTCACAAAGCAAGTATCAACACTCTTCGATCGGATGATCTTGAAGCCGAGCGAGGGACCGGCATCGTCAACATGACCGTTAGAAAGACAAGAACTAACATTTCCGAACTTCACAAAATGCGAAGCATAAGCACTGCTCATGGGCTCGGCCAGCACAAGCGTTGCGGTACATGCAGTACATTTGATCTCTCACCCAGCCATACCACCATTTCGGGCGAACACACTCCACTACCCACACCAGGCGCAACGAAAGCAAACCAACAATTCATGTTTCAAAATAACTTTCAACAATCCTTCAATCCCGGCTCATTCTCCGGTGACCCCAGCCCACCCACCACCGCCCGACCAGATCTGCCTAACACCACCACAACTATCGTAGAAAAGATGTCGAAAGCTTTCCCATACCCACCGATCCCTCATTCCAAGCCTTCGAATCCAATCCCAAATCTAACCACCAACAAACCGTTTGTATATACTCACTCCATTCCCTCCCACGAAGATCTCCAAGATCCATCAACATCTATGCTCACCACAGACTATAACCACGATCAACGAGAGGATATCGTGCATCCACCATCAGGCTGGGGTGTACTGCCACGAGACAGAGATAGTGAAAGAAGTGGGCATCGACCGTGGAGGAGGAGAGTGGATGAATATGTTCAGTAGGTAGATAGCTAGTGAAAAACATGATTGTATAGTGGTGTCAAAGTGTAAGCTCACGGACCATTGTGCTAGATTCAAATAGACTCAATATCCATTTTCGTGATTATAGTACGTCGATGTTCGACACTGCATACATGTAGTATACAGGAAATGTTAAATCAAGGATCAATTACCATTTTTATAACGTGTACGAACCCTGTCTCTGTTACCTAAAAGCAGAACACCACGAAACAGGACGTTTCCGTTGTCTTGCTTGATCGCTTACATGTACTTACTTGCTTGATTACCTACCCGCTCACGTACTCACATCTTCTCCCACAAGTCGGCGTATGCACATTCGTACTCCAGCTTCAGAATTCGACAACAGCTGTCTTATCGTACAGTGCCCTCGCTGTTGGACTATTGACGCTATTCGTTAAGATGTACACCTGCGCTCTAACGACGCCATTGTATGGTGTGGACCGCCGTGTGTACTTGTACCTCAAGGCATGAGGATGCGTGGATCGAGCATGACTGTGATCACTTCACCTTCGCCTTCATCATCGCTCTCATAACCATCGTGGTCACGTCCGTGTTCATCTTCAACTCCTTCTCTTCCACCCTTACGGCCACTCCCACTAATACTTGTACCTGCATCTTCTCCTTCTCCATCTCCTTCTCGTTCTTTCCTACCAGCTGAACTTGACCATGATTTCGAGTCCAGCATCCCGTCTCCTGCGATACCAGATACTGATGACATGTTATCTCGCCCATTAGTACTGACTTGTGTGAAGGAATCGAACTTCCTCTTCACGGATTTTGGATTTGGACTTGGGCTCACAGGCTCGAAGATCAGGCGGTCTAAATTGACCGGTGTGCCCCATGGTTTGGAGGATATCAGGATCGGTGCAAGAGAGGGTGTGCGTAGGCAATTCGGGGGTGTAGGAGTTTGGGGTTCTATGGAGGTTTGTGATGGGGACGTGGTGGTTGAGGATTTGTGGTGGTGGTGGTGGTGATTGACGGAGAGGTCTGGTCTGACTGTGCCTTCGCTGTGTTCGCTGTCCGAATCTTCGTCCCTCGCATTAATGCAGGCGGATACATCGTCAGTAGTGTTGTCCGTGATGTCGTTGTCTTGGTCTTCGTCGTCAATTTCGGTTGCTGTGTCTTCGTCGATGTCGGTGAAGCTCGATGGATCAAGCGAGTGCCCTGTGAGCGTTGATGCTGGATTTGGACTGTTGATTCCGCTTTCGAGTTCAGTGTCTAGCTCAACTTCGGATTCAATGTTGTCGTTGTGATTATGCCGCCATTTAGCCTGTGAACGATTGACTGCGATACCCCATGAATTAATAGTGCTGTGCAAAACAGCATCTGTGGCAGACCATGAGAAATCGTAATCAGTATTGGTGTCAATGTCTTCCTCCATGTCCTCGATTTCAGTGGTCTGTAAGTGGTTGGTAGTTCCGGTGGTACCTTCCTTTTCGATACGACCTTGATCGTGACCTGCGTAGCCTACTGGATTCACATTCTCTTGTTCTTGCATTTCTACGATAATGCTTGATTCGTCTTGGTCCATCATTTTCTCACTGACGAATGGGCCCAAGTCGTCAGTGCAGTAGTAGCAACGGAAGGGTTCCTTGGTGTTTGGCAGATGATTGAGGCCAGTACAGGAAAGGTGAAACCATCCAACAGGACACCACTCCGATGCACAGCGTATCATTTCTGTGTCAGGCAACTCACCCTCACGACAATAACAGTATCGTTCCTTGGGATGCATACTCCGATTGATGGTGGGCGACACAAGGGGTTTCTCTGGCATTTCATCAGACTCGTGTTCTTCCTGCTTGACTTTCTCTCTGTACTTCGTCTGATCAACCTTTGTCAAACCCTGCTTCTTGTATCTCTCTTTTGGTGGCTCGAGGCATACCGGTCGAGTTATGAGAACCGACACATCAGAGGAATTCTCGCGTTGAGAATGGAGGAAGCTGCTCTCTTCTTGATCTCTCCGAAAAGTTGCAATTGCCTTTTCATACTTCGCAACCTCGCTCAACATTGCGTTGATCTCTTGATTCTTGGCGGCTCGTCGCAAAAGCGCTTGTGAGGAGTTTGAAGCATAATTGAATGCTGCATCAGGTCGACCACGGTTGTCCTTCAATACGTTAGGATCATACCGAGTTGGAGGGAGTTTTGGATAGAGGCGCGTTGCGGCGTTGAGAATCGTATCGTGAGATACACCATCGAGCGAGAGGAGGTGAGTCTCAGCTGCTGTGCTGATTCGCTCTGGGGATGTCCTGTTAGGAGTAATGGTGTAGCCTTGAGCTAGATGAAAATGTGGAGTGAAGATAATGTCGAAGCAGTCGTCGCAGAAGTTTTGTGCTTCCTTCGAAATGGTATGATCATAATTTTCGGTCTGGTAATCGTACTCCAGGGATATGTAAGCCTTGTCATGTGATATCGAAGAACCATGCTGGCAGAAAGAGAAGCTGCATGATAGGAGATGGTCGTGACTGAGGGAGACTTTTCGATACATGAAGAAGCCATCTGATGAGTTAGTAAGGACAAAATATCAGCTAAGAACAGCATACTCTTGAGTTTGTAGGCAATGATCTCTCTTGCTTTCTGAACTGCCCATACGTGGTTAGGGTCTAGTCGTCTGACATCAGCCGGAGAAAATTCAGAGCTAGAATTTCCTGAATTGGATGAGAATGGCGATGGCTGAGATGCCAGAGGCGCCGCGTTCTTTGACTCGGTCGACTTCGATATGTCGGTGGCTGTTTCGAGCGGTACACTTTCCTCGGACGAATTCGGCGTATCCAGACCAGAAGCATGTCGTCCGTTTTTTTCGGCTATTTGACCGCTTCTTCGAAGACTTCGCTGTCCATAAAAGCTCATTGGGATGTCCCTGCTAGAAATGGGAAGACCATGAAGTTGTGTAAACAGATCAGGCTTGCAGTACTCAATAAATTCCTTAACTTTGTCTTCAGGCATATCATATTCATCGTCCATGTAACCGGCGCTAGTGAAGAGATGGTTATTGCCAGTGAGGTAGAGGATGTCATCGTCTCGACACGCAATACGATATGGGTCGTGAATAAATGCCATGTTCACTGAAGAGCACGAGGAGGATGCACAGTAGTAGACAGGAAATTGAGCGTAACATCAGTGGTGCAGGCGACTTGTTGAAATGTTGTGAGGCAACCATGGTAACCATCAAAACAGTGCAAACGGATTGGATGGATGAATTCAAACAAGCGATAGTGAAGGCTTCATTTTGGCAACGAAATCACTGAACCGCATACTATACCTCTAGCCTAGCAACTCTTGTGACAAGCAGACTCTTCATACACTGTAACAAGTCGACGCTGCTTACCTTGCTGCGCAGGAAACACTGTCAGGCAGAACCATGGGCGTCGAGGAGTAACCACAGCCATGAGTGCTGGACAGTGTGCCAGCAGGAGTTCCGGGAGGACTGACCGCTAGAGTGGCACTCCTTCATGATGTTTCGAGGTGGTTGTCGTCTTTGGTGATTCTACTCTTCCTATCTCATAGCATGATTTCAACAAATTTACCTTTCTTGGAATCTAGCACCTAAGTGAAAGGTCTTCTCTGTCATGGACGGCAGTCCCTTCCTCAATCTATGTCAACAACACACGCGGTGGCTGGAGTTATGAACGGCATAAAGCTGCAAAGATACTGCATAAGGCATCATGGGGGATTTGACATTGTGATTGGAAAACACCAACGAAGCAGCTGGCAGGCTGACATAACAACTTTTTAATGCTTGCGGAAGCGATGGAAGTGAAGACCGAGTGACGAGATATGATCTTCATAAGATTGCATGACGGACATGCAAGATCCGTGGGTGGCGAGATCGACAGGGTCAGACAGGGTCAAACGACAAAGTTAGGCGCGCAGTTTGCCAAAGCATGAGGAAAAGGACTCATATGAATTGCCTTCACAACGTCAGTAATAGTCTTTGATTTCTCTGCGCCATATTCCTTCTTTGCACGTCTTTCATCTCTTCTCGACGTTTCAGCCATACTCTCCTTCACATTCGACTGCTTGGCTGCAAGATCAATCACAAGTGCGCGTGATTACCCTTGTTCGAACCTAGCCGGCTCTTCCGTACACACTTATCGCGATGCCTGCCCGAACACTCCCTACCATATCACAGAAAGAACTCCAAAGCCACGACAATTCTAAATCATGCTACGTTACAATCGGTGAAAAAGTGTACGACATTACATCTTTCCTCGATGATCATCCCGGCGGTGGCGATCTTATCCTCGAGTATGCGGGCAAAGATGTTAAGGAGATCATGGACGACACAGTCTCGCATTCCCACAGCGAAAGCGCCTACGAAATTCTTGATGAATGTCTCATAGGCTTCACAGCCGACGAACCCGTCTTAAGAGCTGCTGTCAAGTCCTCCGAGCCGACCGAAGTGCTTCCTCTCCCCGCCACCAAGACTGGCAATGAACTTATAGAACAAGAAGGTGGATCTTCTGATCTTCCAGACCGCGATGAGAAGACTACTACCGAATCCGAATCACATGTCTATGCAGCAACCGGCATGTCTGGTGAGGCCGACCTCAGCAAAGAAACCGATGCAGTAACAGATTACAAAACTCACAAATTCTTGGACCTGAACAAACCTCTGATACCACAAATGTATTTTAGTAATTTCTCGAAAGAGTTTTACCTCGCTCAAGTTCATCGACCTCGCCATTACCGTGGCGGCGATTCTGCTCCTCTGATGCCATTCGCCTTTTTGGAGCCTCTTTCCAAAACTGCATGGTGGGTAGTGCCCACAGTTTGGCTGCCTCCTGTTGCTTATGGTACTTTCCTCGGTCTTACTCACATCCACCCATTACCACAAGCTACCTTTTACTGGGCCTTGGGTCTGTTCCTATGGAGTCTGGTGGAATACGTCCTTCACCGCTTCCTCTTCCATATCGAAGCTGCACTACCGGATCGCCCTCTATTCTTGACGCTGCATTTTCTGCTTCACGGAGTGCATCATTACCTTCCCATGGATAAATACCGACTTGTCATGCCTCCCGCATTGTTTCTCCTCCTAGCGACACCCTTCTACAAGTTGGCGCACGCAGTTTTCTACTGGGATTGGTATGTTGCGGTTATGGTGTACAGTGGTGGCATTTTTGGTTACATTTGCTACGATTTGACACATTATTTCCTGCATCACAAGCAGTTGCCTGCATATTGGAGAAGTTTGAAAAAGTATCACCTACAACATCACTTTGCAGACTTTGAGAACGGATTTGGTGTAACGAGCAGGTTCTGGGATTGGGTTTTCAATACTGAATTACAGTATGTCAAGCAGGCACAGCCCATCAAAGCGACATGATCGGAGAAATCAAAATGAAGTATTTTACGAGATGAACGAAAAAATGGACGGGGTTCAGAAGTAGGGATTGAATATGCGAAGAAACCCTGACTGGGGCAGACACCTCAAATCCAAAACAAATTGTACGTTCAGCCTTGTCGTGCTTAAAGTGGAAAGCGGAAACATTACAGACGAGAGTGGAAGGCGCCAGGACTGGGGGTCGAATGCTTCGCCATGAATCTGAAAAGAACGACCAAGCAAGTCATGTGCAAGATCATGGCTTGAGGGATAAAATCACCCCAGAAATGCCTCAGCTACGTTTCTCCCAAGATCCAACCTTATTCTTCGCCCGCTTTATTCAGGCACGATTTCCACGTCGCACCACGGCGGAGTATAGCACCAGTCACCAGGTCACAATAGTAGACAGGGATATCATGGACACCACACACAACTTATCACACCACCAGAGAAGGTTAAATCGCTCCGCGCATCATGGCACAATTTCACTAAGGCAGTCATACAGACCTGATGCACTACCGCCCAAACAGACAGCAGGCACTTCACTCTTATACCACTCGTACCACGCAATCCTGCGGAAGTGCAGTCTCGACAATCCGCCCTAGATCAGGAATCCAACACAATAGAAGCAGCATGCGCATGCACAACATAGAACACAACGCATGATACACGTACATACCTATGTACAATGTACAATAATAATATTAATACTCACAAACCACCACTACTACCATGATTCCGCCTCCTCTCTTCCTCCCCTTCTTCTAGCTCCGTAACCAATCCCACCCATATCATCTCATCTTATTTCTCATCCCTCCTCCTCCTTGTTTATTCGTCGGCCAACGTACGCCCTATGAAACACGGGCATGTTACTCACCACTTCTGCACATGTATCTGCAATTTGTTAATACATTTATATACTGTAAGTATCAAGGAACGAACAGGGCGTTATCGTCAATATATCGTACTACGCACATAGATGTATCTTGCACTATGGGGCTATATACACAAATGGACATGTAATGTACTTGGTGTACAGTGTCTCTATCATATCGTATCGTTTCGTTTAGTGTCCTTCTGAGCTGCAACGCTCTTCTCGTACATTCATAATTCTCTATCAATCAACCTCGCATATTCGCCTGTACAAGACCATTCACACAACAGGGTTTATCCATAATACATCTATTCCATAACCCTTGGCAAGTTGCAAAACAAAACAACACAGTACAACCACTATCCCTCCGTACAATCCAAGTCGTATCGTATTATCATCCCATGTACATCACATACCCATATTCGCCATCATTGCGCATTTCGCCCCGGCAACTCATTAACACCAAACAAAAACCCCAACTCCCTAACCCCCAGCCGTCCAAGGCCCGAAGCAGCATTCTCATCCAGCGCCGCATCAACAAGCTTCTTCTTCTTCTCCTGCAACGCCAGAATCCGATCCTCAACCGTAAAAACAGTCGGCTCTCTCCCCTCAGCTTCATAGTCCACTCCCTCTTCACCAATCAGGACCCGATGAACAGTGACTTCTCGGCGCTGTCCGATCCGATGACAGCGGTCAGCGGCCTGGTATTCGACGAATGGGTTCCAGAAGGGGTCGAGGATGATGACGTGGTTTGCGATCGTGAGGTTGAGACCTGAGTTGCCGGCTTTGAGAGAGACTAGGATGACGCGGCAGTTTGGATCGTCTGTGAAGCGCAGGACTGCGTCGTTACGCTCTTTGGCTGTCATTGAGCCGTCGTAGCGGGCGTAGACTTTTAGATTTGGGTTTTCGATGAGCGGGACTTCGATTAGGTCGAGGAAGGATGTGAAGGAGGAGAAGACGATTGTCTTTTCGTTTTCGCCGCGATCTTGGATCTGCTGGAGGAGCTCGATGGTCTTGTCGATTTTGGCACATGGCTCGTAGATCTTGGAGAGTTGTCTGAGGTACTTCTTCTTGGCTTTTCGCGACTTCAACCCTTCTTTGCGGAGGTCAGCAAGAGACTTGTGGTCTTTCTTCTTGTCTTTGCTTCCAGCTTTTTTGTGCTTCTTTGATTTCTTTTTCTTGATGTCCTTGTTCTTCATGTCTCTTTTCGCGGCCTTGGCCTTCTTGACTAGGCTGAGAGCTGACTTCTTGCTAGGTTTGACTCTGTCGAGATCATCCTCATCGTCACTTTCTCCATTGCTGAAGAAAAGGGATGATTCATCGTCATCATCCACAACGAAATCTTTTAGATCTTGGCCGTCATCGCTACCATCACTCTCAACCTCATCACCGTCAGAATCCGAATTCGAGTCGAGATCAGTGGAACCATCCGACTCATCCTCTTTGTCGTCGGCTGCTGAAGCTGGCTTAGCACCCAGGTAGACTTCAGCGAAGCTGGCATGGTCTGTAATCTTCTTGGTATCAATTCGGGCTCGACAGTGCGGACACTTAACGTTTTCGCCCTCCTCGTGCAACACATTATCAACCATTCTACTAAAACAGTCATGACACAAGGCATGACCGCAAGGATTGAAAATGATCGCGTTTTCACAAGCATCCATGCATATCGGACATTCAACGTCTTCTTGACCCTTGATGCGAGTCACAACATCTTTAGGTAAATCTTTTGCATTCGCGACCAGATCAATACCTTCCACGCCACTATCTGTGATGAAGTCGGCAGCGTTTGTAACTAGCTGAGGTGAGCAGCAGCATTGTCGAAGTCGAAGAAGCAGCACGAGCGCTTTTGAATAATTTTGGCCCACCGTACCATTTTTGACATATCGATTGAACTGAATTTGCGTCTGCTGTTCAAGCTTCTGATAGAATGCAAGCTGGTCAGTGTTGAAGATTGTGCGCTCCTCGATGGTATGCTTGTCGGGAAGCTGTAAGATAGGCTGACCATCGATGGTGGACTTCTTGGTTCGTCGCAGCAGGATAGCCTTAAGCAACGCTTGTAACTTTTTCATCGCTCGGTCAGCACCTCCCTGGTAACTGCTCTTGAGAGGTCGAGCAATGGACGCATTGAATAGCTCCCGGTCATTGTAAGGCTTGATGCGACAGAACCTGATCAAAGAATAAATTTCATTAACACTGTTTTGCATCGGAGTGCCAGATAGACACCATCTGAAATCTGCTTGTACACGACAGGCAGCATGAGCAGTTTTGGTAGATTGGTTTTTGATGTTCTGTGCTTCATCCAGAAATACTCGATGGAACTTTGACTTTTCGCCTAGGACTGGGCATTCGTCAATCTTCTTTGGCATATAATCTGGGTTCAGCTTGAATTTGTCCTCTAGATTTTGCCGGCGTTTGAGCTCTGATGCCAAAGTGCCATAGCTAGTCAGCACCACATCGTAATGCTTGAGTTGAGCCCACGACAGACGTGAGTGTTGGCCGTGGAGAACGTAGACAGTAGGTTGATAATTTGTTCTCACAAGCTTCAAGATTTCCCGTCTCCACTGATCCATCAGAGCAACAGGAGTAACAACCAAGGTCGGCTTTCTAGCGTTCTCTGGTGGAGGTCGCGATAGCATAAGCGCTATAGCTTGTATAGTTTTACCCAAGCCCATGTCATCAGCTAAAATGCCACCCTTATTGGTTCCGTCTTCCATCTTCTTCATCCAGGCGAGACCTTTGACTTGGTGCGGCATGAGCTTGACCTTGAGACCCGCCGGTTGGTTTTCGCTGGCTTCTGAGATATCGATTTCCTCATCCGGTCGAATATGTGATAATAACTGTTTTATTTCTTCCTGCGTTTGGATTGGGTTGGCCGCCTCCCAGTCTGAAGGCAAAACTGGTCGGACACTTGCCATTGACTCAACATCGAATGGGTTAGCTATGGTTCCCGTATTGAGTCGATTCAGAGCTACAAGGCGATCAAACGGTATGTAAGTTTGGGGATTGTTGAATGTACTGGCACCATAAACAGAATTGCCTGGCATGCTTAAGTAGGGCGACTGGCTATTTGTGGGGAAGGCACCAGGCATGTACTGGCTTTGACCAAAGGTTTGTGGTAATGCTCTGGAAATACGGGCAGAGGAAGGAAACTGACTTGCCCACTCAGCAGGATTCAAGACACTGATGCTATCGTCATCACTATCGACGGTGACCGGTGAGGTGGGGACCTCGTCCTTGACTTCTCGTCGAGCATTCGCGGTCTCGTTCTGTTGTATCAGCCGTGAAGTAGGGACAGTAAAAGATCCGTCTGGTCTGAAAACTGACTGCTGACTGTGGGATGAGGGTTGGTGAGGCTGCTTCGGTGGCTGTGATGGTGGATCTGGAAAACTATTCCATTCATCTGCAAGCTGCCTAGCAAGCTTTGCGTCCTCCTCTTCCTGTTGTTTCTTTGCTTCTAGATTTCTCAAGTATTGTCTGTTGTTGCGTGCATCTTCTTTGAGATCGTCTCCGAATATTGAACCGAAGGACAAACCATCGAAGTAAGCGCTGTCGATACTTGCGATAGAGGGCGCCGGGGAATCCAATGGAGTGGATTTTCGTGACTTGTTATTTGGTAGGTCTTCTTCGTCGTCGTTTCCAAACTCTGCTCGACCTCGCTTTCTGCTAGGAAGTGTAAGGAGTGGGCGCGAAGCGGAGGCTTCCTCTCCATCTGCAGTGCTGTTCGTGTGGGACGGCTGTGAGAAGGGCGGCCGTTCATGCTGCTGGCTGAACTTATCGTCCATGTTCGCTACCCGAGCTTTTAGGTCTGCTAGTTTCTCTTCCCATTCTCTCTTGTCTTCCATCTGCTCCCTAGGAGGGTTGTGCCCGAGGCTTTGAAGCAGTGTGGTATAGAGGTCAATGTCGTCTTGCAGCTCCTGGAGAGTAGGCGCAGGTTGAGCCATGATGGTAGTGGTTGAAGTGACCTAGCTGTGTAAGAGGTGCTGAGTTATATGCGCAAAGCAGGCTGCTGCGTCAGGAGTGAAGGTTTGTCACTGTGCAGTGGCTTCCGAGACATGTGTGACGCCTGCGCCGCTTTCGCCTGGTTAGAGAACCACAGTCTCTTTGCAGACCACACAGCTGGAGTCGGAAAACAAGAACAAGTGCATTAAGGTGTGTCAGATTTCTTTGTTTGGTAGGCTCACCGTGGGTGAGGCTGGAGGAATTGGGCAGGTCAAATGCGCCGTTGCACAACTTTCACCCGGTTCGAGTTGGATCAATCAATTCACCATGCAACGATAGCAGGTTCAGACAAGCAGGTGTGACTTATTACGGGGTTGTCGTGAGTGTTTAATCACAGGCTCTTACTCAGCAGTTTTCCTTACACCATTTCATTGTTTGGGTACACTTGCCACATGCAAGTGGTTATCGATGAGTAAGTTGGCACTAAGATACGCGTCGCAAATTTCGAGGATGACGCGACGGTCTTATCAGAAGAGGCTAGACCGTACTAATCTTCCGAAACGTGGAGAACGTCAGGCACAACCCAGCGAGCACTTCAGTCAGATACCTTTCGTGAAATATCAATAGATCACAGTACTTGGACAGTAGGCCGAGCGTAGAACGATCGATCAGGTTGTGGGCATTTTTCGTTGCTATCGAAGGTGTTACGTGAACTCCGGCGGCCAATTAACATGGTATTCTCGTTTTGCATGTTCGACGAATAAAATAATGAGTTCTCAGGAAAATTCACAACAAAGGAATGAAATCCCCTTAACAGTTGGTCAGTAATACATGTGCACTACAGTATTGACATGGGAGGAATGCTAGCTTGGTCTTGCTCAGTTCAGATGTTCTCAGACCGGAGGATATATGGGTACAAACTTCAATACAAGTTGAGACAATCGCAATGTGATGAAGGGTCAGTCTGATGGATATGACTTTTCAACTAGCCGAGTTCGTGGTATTTTCAATGTAGACTTTTAACTACCATTGGCTTCATGGTGAAGCCACAATTTCAAAATCATTATATAAATCAACGCCGTCACTTCGCTATGCTCAAGCACTGCTACGCCAGAAATAATTCCATCTTCTCCTTGGGTATTGGTCGTTTCGATCATCATGCCATACATCTCTCACCGACCATTTAGATGACTCATGAGTAGAGCTTCTTGTCGTAGCTGTGTAGACCGTGCACGTTGCCCTCAGCCATGGCGCTAACTGTCCTCAGCTCGAAGCGAACCTTGCTTTCCCGGACGTGTTCTCTCAGGTCTACCAGACTTGTCTCGCCCATATCCTGCAAGCTGTGCTGTAAACCAGCTAGCAGATAAGGCACGAATTTGGTGATAGAACCACGGTCCGCAACTGAACCGCTGACACCTTGTGCTACCAAGACGCGATCACCCTCGGAAAAGTACCGCGCAGTGCCAGCACTTGCAGCCTTAGCGTTCTTCGCAGACCCACCACCCCTCCACTACTACCATGATTCCGCCTCCTCTCTTCCTCCCCTTCTTCTAGCTCCGTAACCAATCCCACCCATA
>Ga0115842_100204_pt1 | contig 22147 bp, 15 predicted proteins | sample InSIn2SAF170_2_FD_83856 | JGI IMG/M metagenome (GOLD analysis project Ga0115842, IMG submission 83856)
GGGGGAACTAGTAGCATATTTTCACTTTTCACAAGGTGGGAGGGAAAACGAGATTGAAGAGAGTTGTGAATTAAGGTTTTAGTAGTAGTAGATTGATATTAGTAGCATATTTTCACTTTTCACAAGGTGGGAGGGAAAACGAGATTGAAGAGAGTTGTGAATTAAGGTTTTAGCAGTAGTAGATTGATATCAAACCCATTAATGGTGCCTAGCTATGTTTCATTTCTAGCCTCACTGTATTTACACCCCACTTTTAGTCTTCTTCCACATAGGGAGGAGTACACACACCTCAGCTCTCTGGTTCAAAATTCACTATTTTTTTCATCCTTGCTTTCAAGATTACGAGTAGCATATTTTCACTTTTCACAGGGTGGGAGGGAAAATGAGATTGAAGAGAGTTGTGAATTAAGATTTTACCAGTACTAGACTAATATCGAACCCGACCATTGGATCTTCAATCCATTAATGACACCTAGCTATGTTTCATTTCTAACCTAGCTGCATTTCCACCCCACTTTTAGTCTTCTTCCACACAAGGAGGACTAGTTCAAAATTCACTCTTTTTTTCATCCTTTCTTTTAAGTTTAAGAGTAGCATATTTTCACTTTTCATAGGGTGGGAGGGAAAACGAGATTGAAGAGTGTTGTGAATTAAGGTTTTACTAATAGCAGAATGATATCGAACCCCACCATTGGATTTTCAATCCATTAATGGCACCTAGGTATCTTTCATTTATAACCTCGCTACATTTCCACCCCACTTTTAGTCTTCTTCCACATAGGGAGGAGTACACACACCTCAGATCTCCCACCATTGGATCTTCAATCCATTAATGGTGCCCAGGTATGTTTTATTTCTAACCTCGTTGCATTTACACCCCACTTTTAGTCTTCTTCCACACAGGGAGGAGTATGTTTTATTTCTAACGTCACTGCATTTACACCCCACTTTTAGTCTTCTTCCACACAGGGAGGAGTACAGACACCTCAGATCTCTGGTTCAAAATTCACTATTTTTTTCATCCTTGATTTTAAGTTTACGAGTAGCATATTTTCAATTTTCAGGCGAGAGGGAAAACGAGATTAAAGAGTGTTATGAGTTAAGGTTTTACCTCTTCAATCCATTAATGGTGCCCAGTTATGTTTCATTTCTAACCTCGCTGCATTTCCACCACACTTTTAGTCTTCTTCCACACAAGGAGGACTGGTTCAAAATTCACTATTTTTTTCATCCTTTCTTTTAAGTTTAAGAGTAGCATATTTTCACTTTTCATAGGACGGGAGGGAAAACGAGGGAACATAGGTAAAATCATATGTATTTTTCCTTCCTTTATGGTTTGTCTCTATAGAGTTGATTTTACTGGGTGTACACTGTATGCATCTCAAATTTTCTCTTTAGGAAATCCTATTTTATTTCTTTCCAAGAAAAACTCTCTGGGGAATCCCAATGGATGTTTCCCCAGATTCTTCCCCACATTCATGGATGGCATCCTTGGTAAACCCATTGGCATTTACTAGTGCACCTCACCTAAGGGATTTCAAATAGGGCACCTACCAGTACCACTAGCCAAATAACCAAGCTTGTTCCATTAATGACATTTGGTTGGGCTAACCCCTTGGGCTCAATAAATCATAATCAACTACACTATTTTCCATATTAACATATTGATCCTATTTAACATTTTGTTAGAGTAACTATAACAATCCAAGCTTGTTCCTATTTTTATTTTGGTTTTTAATTCCTTCTTTAGTGTGGTGATAACTTTATATGATTGTATAGATGTTTATTTTTGTCAGAGTATATGTTGAAAAGTATATGCTCTCTTACATTCTACCTTGTTTGTTATGTATTGATGGAGTTCAGTTTCATTAGTTGTGACCAAAGAACTGGGTCAGGCATGTATACAAGGATTCTTGTATCACTATTTATAAAATGAACGATGTCCTTAAACAAGCAAAGTAGATCCTTAATGCTACATGTTTGTATCTCAAGGAACTTCCAATCCTAATAAATGAGGTGAAATTTAAGTGTTTCCGAAATCCAAATCGCAGGTTTTTGAATTCACTTATATATGGTCCTGGAAAAGTGAAGTGAAATTTAATTATTTCCAAATCTTAAGTTCTATGAATTCACTCATATTTGGCGCTGTAATCTTTTGAGCAAATGCGAAGAATTTCTTTTAGTTTCATTCAAATTTTCCAAAAATAATACTAAATTTCTCCCTGACTCCAATTCTCCCTGAAATGGCTTTGGGATTGAAAATTTTGAAAATATTTTTAGGGAAACAACCCAAAATACTTTTTCCAAATTAGAGTTTTATAACACTAGGTACTAAAATAGAGTTCTATTTTCTGCTGCAAATGTCTAATAGAGTCTTCCCAGAAACTGATGAGAAAATTAGGTAGATGCGTTGGACGGACTAAATAATTTTTAATGAATAATCACTTAACATAAATGATATATTAGATTGCATAAATATATAACTTAGAAGCATGAAATGAAGAAGAAATCTCAACAAGATTGACATATTCTTAATTAAGTTGAATGAGGCCTGGAATAACTTTGACTAGAGGGTGTTGAAAATGGCATAATTTTTTTCTGGTTGGATAGATTTAGAACTAAAAATTAGCAGTTTTCTTGCTTGCATAAACTAGGAATGTTTTTGTATCTCAAGTCTCAGTCTTATTGAATAATATGATTTATGCCTTGCAATGTTGAGATATGTTGTGATACCATTTTCTAGTAACCTAAACACTTTGGATAAAAATTTAGTTGTGAATTTTACTTGCAAAAGATATAAGTGAAAATATAGATTAATTGTCCCTTGTGTAGAATTTCCTTGAAATTCTGCTACTACTTGAATGAATAAATCTGAAACTAATTGTTACGTGAAGACAAAAAATATCTCTACCAATTTGTAGTGGAATAGAACAAAAATAAAACACAGTCACACTATAGCAAAAAAAACAAAATTTTCTAGGGAACCCAACTCGGAAAACCCTTTGCTAGCTATAGAAATTTAAAATACTATCCATATTATACTTTGAGACACCTTATTCAAGACTAGGTTCATTGATGCTTATTTCTTTCCATATTCATTTTCATAATCATTAGGGTTGTTGTCCGTCAAATCAGAGTAGCTAGAAAGTGTCTCTTTGATTTCAGAAAGCAGATCAGGATCAACTTCATCCAAAAATCCCCTAGAAGGCTCATCAATAGCAAGAAGAAAGGTCCTTTTTTTATTTTATTTCATCACATGCATCCATCATAATCATTGATTTGTATTCATTTCTTTCATATTCATTTTCAATGTTAGATGCAAAAGGTAATTTAGTATGATATAATCCTTAGGTAACCAACCTCAGAGATATTGTTGGTTAATTTATGCTGAAGTTTATTGAGTTTGAGTTTTATCATGAAACTACTAAAAGCGTACTAGAATGGGCAAATTGATTATCTCGATAACAATGTTATGGTTTGTTCTAGTCCTTGAAAGGAACTTATAGTTGATGGTCAAAATTTCACATTCCTTTCATTTTTTTATCTTCACATATAACAAATATCTTTATGTTATAGCCTCTCACTAGATATATACAGTAACTGCCACTCAGAAGTTGAATGCCATCATTTTGGAGCTTGAGCTTACTCAACTTACCTTTGTTTGAGTTGAAAATGTCATTAGATCTCATTATATCATCTATTGCAGATCATGAATCCAATTTCTCATAGTCCATTTTCTTGAGGTATACAAAGCTACTTTAATTCATTAAACTTACTTTTCATATCCTATTTGCTGATTGTGATTCTGCAAGCCACATCTGCATTGGAAAAGCAGCATATTTACTGAAGTGTGGAAGGAAAGGGAAGCTTCAGTTATGTCCTTTCAAACTTTCTAAGGTATGCAATAAAATTTCTAAATCAATATCCATAGAATGTTGTGCTTTAACTTTTTCTTTTGATAATGGATTATTTATGTGATCTCCCCTCTCTTACACAAAACTAGAGTCTAGACATACATGGTTTTTTGGGATATGTGGACAATGAACATATTTATGCTAACCATTTATCTAGAAATTTACATTGTAGAAGATCAAGCATTTACAGTTGAATATTTCCTTGCCACTAAATTAGAGTTGAAGAGTCGGACTTCTATTTTCAAGCATATACCTCACTTTTAAATCAATTTATTGCTGACTCTGTATAGACCTTCCATGGGAGGGAAAAGAGTGATCACTACCATTGCTTAATCTTTAGGCAGACCAAGTAAAGGTTCTAAATGTGTACAAATTAGTGGCTCCTTGGAGAATCCCAAGAGTTGCACTATTGTAGCAACAAGAAATTCATTTATTTTGAGTTCTTCATTAGTTGATAGTATATTGTTTATTCCATACAATATCTCAACATTGTATGATCAAATTACAGTTTAGCTTGTCATAATATTTTGACTTACCCTCTTTTAGAGGAAAACTAGAGTGTGTGTCAAGCTTGCACATCACAATTGTATCATGCAAAGTTTACCTAGGACAAGTTTTGTGGATCTAATCAGTAAGATACCTATTGGAATTCAAGAGGCAACAATACTACAAAGTGGGAAAGAGGTTTCACAGTTAACTTGGATTTCACAATATGGTTGGAGTCGGTTTGTTGGCAAGATGTTGGATACCCCAACTTCCTTTTTATGACTAAGTGCAAGATTGAATCCTTCAATATATTCCTCGCTCAATTGTCATTAAGTGATGGGTTTTATCAGAAGTGTTGCACACCTATAAACTTTACTAGATTTGTTCTTGAGTCTTCAGAGGTGGTTAGCTTTTCAAAGCACACACATACAAGAAGAGGAGAAATAATATGCCTGGAAAATTTGAAGTTATCTACTTGTGAATAGGATGTTCCCATTCATAAACCAGACGACTCACTCTACTTCTTTCTAGTGAACAACTTTGGGACTTGCCATGAATCATGATACAATTCCAACCCCATAACTATAAATTTCTTATTTAAATCTATACCTAATAGATTAGAATCTGCACAAGGAGAACTCCATTCTTGTTTCGAAAGAACCTATAATCGACTTGTACCATGTTATTTTATCTTTTCTATATTTATTCGCATCTTTGGTCTGTGACATAACAATGCAATAGGCTACCTTGCATTTTCTATACTAACACTCCTAAAAAATAATAAAGTATGCCCAAATCTATCATTTCAAATGATCTATGTAGCTCACCTTTTGGTTTTTCAATTATTGAAGTTGTTACCTATATTGATGAGACTTCTACAACCGATACCACAGTGACAATATATGTTATAGTTTTATCTGTGTTTATCTGAAGGTGTTTCTGATTCAGTAGAGCAGCAATACACTGTAGTTTCCATTTAGGGGAGAAGTGTACCCAGTAGCAACCTTGGCCTATGTGCAGATGGGTTGAATGCACATTAGACTCTATCTATTGTTTTGAAGGTGTTTCTCCTTCAACAATACATCATCTTAGTAGATAATTTTGGTTTGCACCTTTAGTAGATGCATGCAACCTTGGGATACATGTTGTAGGTTCTATTTTTCTTATGAGGTTGTAGCAATGATGAAAGAAGTACATCGATTTTAGGCATATTTAGTATGCTTTTATAGTTTGACTTAGATGCTCACTCTTCTTAATTTAGGTGTTTTTCTTAGTTCTGTTTTATGCATAGATTTATCTTTAAGAAAAGTGCATAGTAGAGAAGGGTTCTATATTTTGAGCAGGGGACACACTTCTAGGTAAGAGGTACTATATTCTAGGAAGCTTTTGCCATGCAAGTTAGGTGCTTTATCTGAGAATCCCAAGAGGCGCTATTGTAGCAATAAGAAATTCATTTATTTTGAGTTCTTCATTAGTGCATTGATAGTATATTGTTTATTCCATTCAATACGCCAATATTGTATACAACCATATTTAGTATGCTTTTATAGTTTGACTTAGATGCTCACTTTTCTTAATTTAGGTATTTTTCTTAGTTCTGTTTTATGCATATATTTATCTTTAAGAAAAGTGCATAGTAGAGAATGGTTCTATATTTTGAGCAGGGGACACACTTCTAGGTAGGAGGTACTCTATTCTAGGAAGCTTTTGCCATGCAGGTTAGGTGCTTTATCCGAGAATCCCAAGAGGTGCTATTGTACTAATAAGAAATTCATTTATTTTGAGTTCTTCATTAGTGCATTGATAATATATTTTTTATTCCATGCAATACCTCAATATTGTATGATCAAATTACAGCTAATATTGTCATAATATTTTGACTTACCCTATTTTAGAGGGAAACTGGAGTGTGTGTCAAGCTTGCATGTCACAATTGTATCATGCAGAGTTTACCTAGCACGAGTTTTGTGGATCTAAGTAGCCAAATACCTGTTGGAATTCAAGAGGGAACAATACTACAAAGTGGGAAAGAGGTTTCACAGTTAACCTACCTTTCACATTATGGTTGGATTCGGTTTGTTGGCAAGATACTGGATACCCCAACTTCCTTTCTATGACTGAGTGCAAGATTGAATCCTTCAACATATTCCTCACTCAATTATCATTAAGCGATGGGTTTTCTCATAAGTGCTTCACATCTATAAACTTTACCGGAGTTCTTATTGAGTGTTTGGATGTGGTTATCTTTTCAAAGCACACACGTAAAAGAAGATGAGAAATAATATGCCCGACTAATTTCAAGTTATCTTCTTGCGAATAGGGTGTTCCCTTCCATAAACCTGACGATTCACTCTACTTCTTTCTAGTGAACAAATTTGGGACTTTTCATGAATTGTGAGATAATTTCAACCCCATAACTATCAGTTTCTTATATAAACTTATACCCGCTAGATTGGAACCTGCACAGGGAGAATTCCATTCCCGTTTCAAAAGAACTTGCAATCGACTTATACCATGCTACTTAATATTTTGTGTATTTATTCGCATCCTTGGCTTGTGACATAAAGACACAAGTTACCTTGCATTTTCTATACTAACACTCCTAAACAATAATAAAGTATGCCCAAATCTATCATTTCAAAAAATCTATGCATCTCACCTTTTGGTTTTTCAATTATCGAATTTGTTACCTATATTGATGAGATCATCGACAACCAAGGCCATAGTGATAATATATGATAGAGTTTTATCCATGTTGCACTAAAGGTGTTTTTCCTTCAGTAACACTACAATACATTGTAGTTTCCATTCAGCGGAGAAGTGTACCCAGTAGTAGCCTTGGTCTATGTGCAAATGGGTTGAATTCACAATAGACTTTATCTATTGTTTTTAAGGTGTTTCTCCTTCAATAGTACTTCATCTCAATAGATCCTTTCAATGTACAACTTCAACAGATGCATACATCTTGGGGTACATGTTATAGATTCCAATTTTTGCTGTGACGGTTTAGCAATGACGAAAGAATCCCATCGATTTTAGGCATCTTATTGTTGTTGTATGAAATCATGCTTGTATAGTGTTTCCCAAACTTATATAGAGTCATATTTATTATACTTTTATAGTTTGACTTAGATGCTCACTTTTCTTAATTTAGGTGTTTTTCTTAGTACTATTTTATGCATAGATTTATCTTTAAGAAAAGTGCACAATAGAGAAGAGTTCTATATTTTGAGCAGGGGACACTCTTCTAGGTAGGAGGTACTCTATTCTAGGGAGCTTCTATCATGCATGTTAGGTGCTTTATTCTATACAAAGTTCCATGTCCTTGCCTCCTTGACAAAATCCCTACCAAACAAGACACCGATGGATAGAGTTCCAAGTCCCTAGATTTTCCAAAAACCCACCTAAGCCTAGCTATCTAGCCTAAAATCCTGTACATTTCAGTCATCTCTTAGCTATGCTTTCATAGAGAGAGCCCTCTCTGGTTCGGTAGCGCTAGCTACCAAAATAAAATCTTGGTCTGTGGTTACCTCCTTCGATATCTTCATCAGCCTAGGACATTATGGAGGATAACAGAGGGCATAAAAACTAGGGAGTGCCAAGGTGTTCTAGTGAATGTAAGGTTCCCAAGTCATGGAAAAATGCAATGCTAGTTGTGAGGTCATGACTGCCAAGGTGTGTTAGGGAATGCTAGGGCATGCTAAGATGTGCCAGATAGTACGAAGACATGTCAAACAAGCTAAGATGTACCAAGTGCTAAGGCATGCCAAGATGTACAAGGGTTCCAAGTCCCTGCCTCCTCTTATTCCATATGATATCCAATTATGACATTTTCTTTGCAATATTTGGTGCATTTGATAGTTATAGGTCATTTATAAATTATAAATGTCTTCATAGTTTCACTTCTAATTGAGTATTCAACTGAACATATTGATTCTATTATACATAACTATTTCTCCCTCCACCCAATTTTCATAACTTCAATAACCATTAGGTAGGGACCTACATCTTCAATGTTTCTTTACTTGTTTAGTAAAATATTGCTGAGACTTTAATTTATTGAAAGTTGTAGAATTTATAATCTGTGAAGTTTCAAGGATCTAATTTAAAAAAAATATAGCTCTTTAAAGGGTGCTAGCTCAATGGAAGAGCACCTACTTCACAAGAAGCAGGTTGGTGGTTCGATTCCATCATGCCCTGACATCCATATGTAATGGAGACAATCAATTTTTTGTGACAGAGGATCTTTTCACCATCACCAATGAGCTTTGGTGACACTTTTCGACCCTCACCAAAAATATGAAATGGTGATGGTCAACAAACGCCACCATATATATGCATCAATAGTGACAACCCTCAAAGGTCCGTAACCATAAATTGTTGTTGTTGATATGAAATGGTGACAGTCGTTGTCCGTCATTATAGTCATTATTCGTTATGGAAATTGAATGTCACCACAACACCTATACTTCTAGCAATGCAACTTTTGGTGACGGTCAATGAACATCACCATATATATGCACCAATAGACAGCCATTAAAGATCCATCACAATAAATCATTATTGTTCATATGAAATGGTGGCAGTCACTATCCATCATTATAATCAATATTCGTGATGGATCTTGAATGTCACCATAACACTTATACTTTTGGCGACGCCACCTTTGGTGACGTTCAGTTTTTGGTGACTGACGCTATGGTCCATCACCATTTCTCATATGCAATGGTGACGGTCGCTATTCATCATTATAAATCATTACTGGTGACAAACTTTTAATGTCACTACAACACCTATACTTTTGGTGATGCCACCTTTGGTGACGTTTAGTTTTTGGTGATGAAGGCTATGGTCCATCACCATTGCTCATATGAAATGGTGATGCTCGTTATCCATCATTATAAATAATTATTTGTGACGAACTTTGTATGTCACTACAACACCTATACTTTTGGCGATGCCACCTCCGTTGACGTTCTGTTTTTGGTGACAAATGCTCTTTTCACCATCACCAATGAGCTTATGGTGACATTTTTCTCCCCTTGCCAATGTCCTTTTTTCTTGTATTGTTGTTTACGTAGATGACATCATATTTGGCATCAATGAAGAATCCATGAGCCAAAAAATTTCTTCTATCATGCAACAAGAATTTGAAATTTCCTTGCTTGGTGAACTAACATAATTTCTTGGTCTACAAGAACAACAAGAAAAAAGTGGTATCTTACTCTCACAGACAATGTAACTCATGGAGATTTTGAAGAAATGTGGAATGGAAGACTGCAAACCTGTATGCACTCCAATGGTAACAGGATACAATCTCAATTCACATGATGATTCTTCCCCAGTCAACCAACCAGAATACAAATATATGATCAGAAGCTTACTTTATCTGATAGACACAAGACCAGATATTATGCATGTAGTTGGCATTGTTGGACAATTTCAAGCAAATCCAAAAGAAATTCGTCTTCATACAGCTAAGAGAATATTTAAGTATCTCCAAGGAACTCAAGACTTTGGTTTATGGTATCCTAAAGATGTAGATATTACTCTTCATGCTTACACAGATGCAGATTGGAAAAGAAATGTTGATGACTGAAAAAGCACTAATGGAGGAGAATTCTACATGGGACCCCACTTGGTATCATGGTTCAACAAAATACAAAGCCCCATTGCTTTATCTACTATAGAAGCTAAATATGTTGTTGTTGCATCTTGTTGCACACAACTTCTCTGGATGATGCAAACATTACAGGATATTCAAATAAATTTCTCTCCACCTATTCCCATTCTATGTGATAATACTTGTCAAGCACTCAAAAACCAAGCATATTCCAATTAAATATGATTTTTTGAGAGAACAAGTGCTTGAACAAAAGTCCAAACTGGAGTATGTTCCCTCAAAAGAATAAGTTGCAGATATATTTATAAAGCCTCTTCCATGTGATTCCTTTGAATATCTCAGAACAAATTCGGAGTTGTCTCTACTTCATCTCTCTATTAATTATTCTGACCAATTTTTCAAGTTTAGGGGGAGCTAGAAGTGAAATTTATTGTAATTTACTATCTGTACGCAGATTTGATGAAGCACAATCGCGTATATATGCATATTTTAATCCCTATAATCGCATATGTTTCCCTGTGATAAATTATCAGTAGATCCAACTCAAATTTTTTTTATGATATGCTTCTAACAAGTATTCTTTGTTGGTTCTAATATTAGTTAGATACAGTCTGTTGACGCTCAGATACTTATGCTTTATGAGTTGCTCCAATATGACATTGGTTCCTTGATTAATGAAGTTTTTTTGATGACCTGACTAATGAATAATTTGATTTAATAGTGAATAGTTGCCACAGGTCCAAGGGGAGAATTTCTCCTTGTTTCTTATAGTACATTGTTGTCATTATGATCTTTTATTATGCTACTAAAGAAACACATGGTGGTGACTTACCTTTCTGATGAGGTTCATGGTGTTGATTGTTTGATGCTTACAGTACATATCCTATATGGTATATCGTACTAGAAACTACCCCAATATTCCTACCTCACTCTTGAGGTATTTTGTCTTGGTTATAAATATCACATTTGTCATTTGATGTAAAGGTCATGTAAATACCTATGATGTATTGATTTTAATATTTAGTCATGAATGAACTATTGGGGTCAAGTCAATTATGTATGTCATCCCATGTTGGGGATTTGATGTAATTTTGAGTCAAATATGTAATCTCACTATCTTGGGAGAATGGCCAATATAAGCTATTGATGATAGGAAAGGTCATGTTTGGTTACTTCCTTGTATATCTTCAGAACATTCAGCATGTGCTTAGGGGGAGCATGGTCCACATTCAGTGATCAGTTTTCAGTATCACTTATTTCCATGATCTACAACATTGATCAGCCCTTTTCCCTTGATGTCAAAGGGGGAGAGTAGATTGGTGTTTGAAGAAAGCCCACTTGAAGAGAAACTTGGTATATCTACAGGTATCTACAAATGGTAGGTAACCAAACACCACATTTGTTTCCATCAAGTCCAAAGGGTGAGATTGTTGGAATTATGACAAATGTGTTGTCCTTGATGGCAACCTACTTGATGAAGTTTGTCAACATGATGCTAACATGAAATTCTTACAAGCTAGTACACATGTGACAAAGAGTTTGGTCAAAGGCATAGTATTATAGAGACAAAATAATGATGAAGGTGATGTTTTGATAAATACATGTGGGTTCTATGAAGCAAGACTGTGTACATATGCAGGTATGGAGAAGGAAAAACACATACAGTTTCCGCACCATGGTATCCTAAATACCAAGGATATTTACCATGGTATTGACCCATAGTAATGAGTGCAACAACATATATTTGATCCCATCTAATAATACCAACAACATTACTGAGGATTTGACCTGTGGTATTGAATAAGGCGTAAGCTATATAAAGAGATTAATATCAAAGTGTTTGGGTGTGAAAGTGATGAAGATTTCATAGTTAGATATAAAGAAAGTGTGCATGTACTGGGATATTAATGAATTGTTTGATCTAAAACTAAGTATGCACCCGAGAATTTGATGATGGATCAGAGCCAATAGATCTGAAATGACTATATTGATAATGGATTGATTTGATTTGTAATATTTACGTCTGATACATGTTTTATTATGTATGCCGAGATATGGGTTTGTTCTGAAGGTATGACGTGCAATGAAGTTATAAGTCAATAGTTGCATATCTGCATGTTGGTCTGATAACTTGAAAGGTGCATACATATGCGGGTTTAATGATGGTAAGTCACGTGTCGATTTTTCACTTTGAACATATATGTACATGGGTTTGATTCTTGAAGAGCGTGTATACATGTGGAAGTGTTTTGTGGAATGTGCACATATAATCTAGTGTTTTACTAAATAAGATGTATGATCAGTCTAATTAGTCTTGTTGTGTTTTTGTTGTCTGCCAATGAATTCTTACTTGATGATATGGGTCTAACAGTAATGATTGAAGTTGAATTGATTAATTGAAGAATGATTATGCTGCTATTTGTATGTGATTGAAGATTTGTGATGGTTCTATTATTATTTTAGAGTAATTCAGTGGTTCGGGGTGTAGCTATATGTTTGTTTCAGAATGACAATGATACGCTTTCAGGGTTCACTGTTTTGAGATCTATACGCAACCATCCTTCAAGGAAGTCACGCATACACACATATTTTCTAAAGTAAAGTAGCATATATATTCTGACATTTTATTGATAATGGTTTTCAGTTGGTTCAGTAAGTTGATATAGTGTTTGGGTTCAATATTTGTATTCTAGTTACAGTGATCTAATTGCTTTAGTTGATTAGGAATAAGTTGATTGATTTGGGTCTTAGTTGGTTCAATGATTGGTTGATTCAGTTGGTTCATGATTGATTGATTTGTTTCTGTGATCAGTTTCAGTTTTGATATTTGGTATTGGGCTTAAATGATGATAGTGGGTCTAGTCTGAAAAATTGATGAAACGTGGCCTACAAGTTGTGATATTTTGTATCAGGTGGATCCAGAATGAAAAATTATAAAACGTGGTCCATGATGGTGCTGAAGGTTTGAGCTTTCAGAAAGGGAGTCAAAGCTTCCTTCCAATGGTTTCTAGTAAATCTAATTTGCAGGTAGGAGCTCCCTTTCGGTGGGTGCCAATAAACGAGATCAGGGGGTTGGAGCTCTCTTCCAATGGGTGTTGGAGAACGAGAGAAGGTTGTAGCCTTCTACATGTGGGTGCTTGCGTGTTGGTATGAGTCTGCACCAGTACACCATTGTAAGAAGTTTTTTTTAATAATAAAATAAGATAGAGTCAACAATAGTCATGGTTTTCTCCCACATTGGGTTTCTGTTGGCTTTTGTTGGGCTGACCCAAGTTCATATTTTACTATGCACCAACAACACCCTCAATCACTGGCCCTCTTGACAATGACTTGCAAGCAGATCACAATCTCACCTGAAGTGATTATGGGAGGTTGCAGAACCAGGTTTCTATAGCCTTGAGGGATGATGCGATATGGTGTTTTTATGTTGTTTTATCCTTAATGTAAACTACTTCACTAGGTGGATTATCTACTTAACCAATTTACAACCATAAACAATATTGCGTGAAAATAAAATATACCACAAATACTAAACAAAAAACAAATGATACACAATAATCATACACAAGTTATGCTCATCAAAACTGTACTTATATTAATTCTTTGAAAAGCAAACAAATCCTTGACCTGCGCACCTAGTTATAGGTGTTTGCACACTCAATTTAAGACTTTAGGCCTTCGCGCACTTAGCTGCGAGCCTTTCCTTCAAGCCCAAAATAAATTACAGAGATATTTTCTTATGCTTTTATCATTACTATTCATTCCTTATTATTTCGACTCACCTATTTTATCCTATATATACTAATTACATCAGCAAGTATTATCAAAATACCATGGTTCTCCTAAAAACAATCAACTATTTCCCCAAACCTGTTACAAAAAGTAGGGGCTTCGACCCACCCCGAAGCCCCTAAAACATCACGCAATACATAACTCCATGGTACCACGCACTCTGCTCCCTAAAATGTGGATTTTTGACCAAAACTTGGGCCAAGTTGGGTTGCGCCCAACATTCCCCCAACACTCACATTTGACTCATCCCGAGTTACTCAGCTACTTTGCCTCAAATCTTTGCTACGATGTTGTTGTAGGTGACCTTGTACTATTGTAGTATCCCTGCTGCTTGCTTCTCTTCTATGTGCACTTCTTCCAGTAATGCCTCTGTAAATCTTGTAGCTTCCCATCCACTTCCTATGCTAGATGGATAGCATCATCCTACCATGGTTGATTTCTCTCTGTCAAAATTTTATCTTCCCTTCTGAGTTCTTCGATATGTTTCTAAAGTGCCTTGGCTTTACCGATTCTAACAAGCTTCTATGAGACTGGTAAGGTGTTTGCAGTTTCTCGAATCTCCTCTAGCTGCTTCTGCTTCTGCTGAATGTTGTCTTCTATCTTTTGTAGATTTGTATCTTCCTTCAATGATGTCCAAATCTACATGGTCTCATCCAATAATTTCCATAGTCTTCCACTATCTCAAAGATGTCTATCATTGTAGTATTTAGGTCAACCTCCCTCTATTCACATACTTTTCGTGGTGTGGCTAGTTGTAGCTTAAGTTGTAGATCAGTGATCTTTACTTCATATTTGAACTACACATCCGCGATCTTCTTCTTTGATTCCTTGACTGTAGGCCTGAGCTTCAAGACCTTATCTTCGACTGATTCTTCCTCATAAACATCCATGTCTGGAACTTCCCTACAGGTGGCTTTGACCACCTCTTTCAATCTCTGCTACTGTAGCTCTACCTAATCCTTATCCTTAATGGTCTGGTCGAGTTGTTTCTTCAGCACATCACGCTCTTCTTCTAGTGAATATTTAATTGTGAAGTGTTTTGTTCTCTCTCCTTTATCTCATTTGTGATGCCTTCATGTAGTTCATGCAATACTGGAATGGGTAGCACTGCCATATTCATATTGGCATGATCCCAACCTTTTTCCTACTACTTGAATTCGATAGAATTGAACTGCAAAGCACTGGAAGGTATCTACATTATCTGCATTATCCGCATCCCAAATGTCATCTCCATTAGTCTTTCTGGATGGATTGTTTGGCCTATATTCACTAGTTTTCTGGATGTTTGCTCCAATATTTTCAATTCTATAATACTCTTCTCAACACTTCTCAGGAGCGCACTGTAGTGATCCTCTATTTTTCTCCATGACTCCATTGTGGCTTCTTTAACTTTATCCCCAATTTCATTTAGTTCCCCATCAGTAAGGACCATTGGCAATGTACCCTTGGATTTATCTACTTTCTGCTTCTTTCTGCTCCTCGGTGAAGTTTTGCTCTGCATCTTTCTCTTTCCTTTTTCTATCTTTGTCTACTCCCTGGTCTCCTCTTTATCATGATACTTCTCTTGTTCTTTCTCCTGTTCATCATTATCTTTACCTTTTCCACTTGGTTCCTCATGTTGCGAAGTTTCTTCCTCTATTTCACTATCTCATGCATCTTTCTCCATTGTAGTCATCCATTCTATGCACCACTATTGCATTAATATCAGAAGGTCATCTTCAGTGACTAAGTATGGAAGATGATGCCATGTATTCATTATATCCTTTCGAGCCTGTATGTAGATCCTACGAAAGTTTTCTTTGAACTTTGCAACAAAATTATATTTCTGGGACAAGCTTGGTGATAGTCTAGGATACTGATTTACCACCATGTGTAAATCCATCTTATACAAGACAAATATTATCATGTTCTCTTGTTCTCACAATAGCTGCTTGGTATACCAGGGCAAAGTGTACCGCACAACTTCACACATGTCTACTTCTACCAGAGGAAACTACGTATCCCTTGGATCCTTCCATTGCAACAAGGCTATGATCAAAAGAAATGATGCGTGATGAAAGGTCTTATCTTCCTCCTAAGCTTCCTAGCAATCTTCCAGGAATTCTTTACATAGATATCTAGCCTAGTTGTACTAGACCCCATTGTTTCACTGCACAGCTAAGGAAATAACTACTACAGGGACTTCATTGGCTCGACATTTTCACATAATCTTCCCAGCCAATATATGTGTGGAAAAGCATATTCCTTGGTCACTGATGGAATTTATGTTGTAACCTCGCTTTTTCTTAATCAAGCAGAACTTGTCCTTCATGCTTTATGCAATCACTCTATCCTGATCTTTACCCACAAATTCTTCAGCAGATTCCCTTCCTTCACATCGAAACATGGTAATCCGCCATATAAGAATCTCATGAATGGGGATCTACTTTCCCATCCAAAGGTATATGTCGTGCACCAGCACGAGAAATTGTCTTACACAAGCTGTGTTAGGTGTACTTCTGTTGAAGTGTGACACATTGAACATGTTCAATAAACCTGATCGCTGCAACCCTTTCTCATGTTGATGTGGTTCCAATATTGTTCCTCCACTTTCTCGACAATGGACCAGCTTCAGGTACCTTCTTGGTGCGAATTGCGGGTATTTCTTTTGGTCATTAAATTCATTATCCTCGAACTTCAATTATTGGATTGTTCCAAGCAATTCTCCTTCAAATGGTATCTTCTCTAGAAGAAATGGTGTAAATGTGCCATACTTTGTATATTTGGAGTCTCTAACTGGTTTGGCATTGGGTTTCTTAGGTGGTAAATATGGTGGTAGTAGGGACAAAATTGTTGCGCTCTCTACCTCCATCCGTGGTTGTTCTACTTCCTCTTCGTTGTCTCTTACATGTTGGACTTCTAGCTATGGTTCAACAAGATTCTTAGGCTTCTTATCTTGCTTCTTCTTTGTTCTCTGCTCCAAAGTCAATTTCTTTCTAAGTGTTAAGTTATGGTATGTTCTATGCTTATAACAGTTTACTTATTTTTCTTATTATATTCCACAGATTATCTATCACACGTACATAAAGTAAAGTGCAGATAGAACATTAAACGATCGACAGAAAACAAGCCAAGACAAGAGACACAAGATGTGGCGGCTAGCCAGGGACAAACCCCACAATGTGTGGGGAAACCCTTTGATCAAATCTTCTTTTATCTTCAATAATTTAGCAGAGAGAAATAGTACAATAAATCTGATTCATATCAGCAGTAGCAAACCCTAGATCAGAAGCATCAGCATTAGCGGCTTCATTATCAAACTAGGGCAGACCATAGCTCACAAACCGACCGTCGGATTGACTTCATTCCGTCACCAAAAGTTTCGGCTTCCAGAGGAGGTTCAGATGAACCTACAGCGTAGTTCAGATGAGGAGATATTCTAGGCCACGTAGGTCAATCTTTACTTTTGCAGTTACAGCTTCAGTTTCAGTAGTTTCCGGCTTCAAACTAGGGCAGTCGATATCTTGCAAACCGTTCATCGGATTGACTTCATTCCACCACCAAAAGTTGTAGCTTTCCGAGGAGGTTCAGATGAACCTACAACACAGTTCATATGAGGAGATCTTCTAGGCCACGTAGGTCAATCTTTACTTCTGCAGTTACAGCTTCAGTTTCAGCAGTTTCCGGCTTCAAACTAGGGCAGTCGATATCTTGCAAACCGTTCATCAGATTGACTTCATTCCACCACCAAAAGTTGCGGCTTTCCGAGGAGGTTCAGATGAACCTACAACATAGTTTAGATGAGGAGATATTCTAGGCCACGCAGGTCAATCTTTACTTCTTCAGTTACAGCTTCAGTTTCAGCAGTTTCCGACTTCACATGTGTGAGAGAGAGAGACCCATTTCTGCGCAGTAGAGAAGAGACTCATTTCTGCGCAGTAGAGCGAGAGAGATGTGATGAGATGAGTGAGTCCAAATGAGGAAAAGTCCTCTTATATTTATACACAACATTGGTGGGTGAATAGATGCGACTGTTGGGCTTCTGAGCCTACATGAGTTGTAGGTCGGCTTGATAATAATTCCATAATCAAAATAAATTCATATCTCCATGAATACTTATCGGAATCGGATGATCTTTATATCAATCCTACACCTCTCGACGAGAGGAGTCTAATAAAAATATTATCAACCATGAATAAGATGACCCACATGAAGTTTTGCCCTAGTTACCAATTTTAACACATAGCATGAAGACTGTGAATAAAGAAGTAGCTTGATGTATGTATCAAGAAAGCTATCATATGGGAAGAAACAATAAGGAAAGAGGGAGTTGTAAAGACCTTAATGATTATAATATTGAAGCATTTTGATTGGTTCAAACTAATGATTGAAAGCTAAAGAGCATAAAGTTGAACTTCGTTGCAATATGAGATAGACTATGGAAAGGATTGTTGACCTCAGAGAGAGAAAGTAGCAGAATTTGACACCTTTACTTAAGGCCATTATGTTTTGGCAAGTATGATACTAATGATTTGTTTGATATATGATTTGGCTCCTTGTAAATAAATAATTTTTTGGATCTAAAACTATGTGGTTTGATCATGGAACACATAGATTGTGTGGATTTCACTATTTATGGCTTGGATAAGCATGAAATCATAATTGATATTGGAAAATTGATATGAATCATTAAATAATATGAGGAAAAACTTTGTTAGGAATGAAGAATACACGTGCAAGAAACTATGAGGAATATCATCTCCTTGAAGATGATAGATGAACCTTTTAATAATAATTGACAAGATCTAGAAAGGTCGAAGTTTTATATGATGTGACGCTATTAAGAGCTAAGAAATCATATCATGAAGATGAAATGTGAAAGAATTTAGCTCCATAAAATATTTGATATCCTGAAAGGTCGAAGCCTAGGAATGATGTAACATGAGAAAGGGGCCTTGTAGGTACAACTATATCTCCATGAAAGAAAAAGTAGATGATGTATTGATGATGTATGAGACTAGCTAGGGATTGTGATGATGTCTCCCTGATTTGTAGGGAGAAAGAAATCTCCCCCCTTTTTTGAGGAGTAAGGATCTCCTCCTTGGTTGAAAAGGAGTGATGATGGACACCATATTCTCCATATGTGTGATGCACTAGACTAGGACTAATTGGTGTATATCTAGTGTAGGTCACTCGGAGGGAGAATGGAAAATTGGATAAGCATCCAGGACTAGTATTCCTTGAGGATTTAAAATCTAAGATAGGTAGTCTCATGGACCGAGACTCTTTGAGGATCTGACAAGTTATCCAAGGTAAGAGTGGTTGAAGATGATTGATATTATTTAAGGATTAGGAATCCAAGAAAAAAAATAGTCCTGGAAGGACATACATTGTGAACATTTAGATGGGTTACGTGCCTTGAGAGGCTATGATGGTGTCCATGTGTATGCCTCCTAGCATTGTGCTCTAATATTGTGGAGAGTTAAAGCTTTTTAGTCAAGGCCTTACTATGTTTCTATTTGACAATGTTGGTTATGATATTGATGCTTAAAGATGGCTTATGAATGTGAATATTCTTATGATAATATTTCAATTTTGAGAAGTATATTTGTACTGGTTATGTAATTATGAATACCTCCCTAGTGAAGAGGGAGTATTGGAAAATGAAACTAGGTTTGGTCTTCATAATGATATTTGTAATTATGTCATTGTATAATTTATGTAAAAGAAAAAAGAAGAAGAAGAAAGAAAAATATTTATTATTATTATTATTATTATTATTTATTACTTAAGCATGTTCTTCATGCTTCTATGATATTTTGAATCAAATTCCTATTTCGACTTCTTGTAAAGAAAAAGAGACAAGAATTTTCTAGATGTAATTTTTGGTAAAAAGTGCCTCTGGATGTCAAGTTGGCCCTACCCCAAAGGGAATGTATATTCAAAACACTTTGGATAGTATAAATAGAGGCTGATATAAGCTCATTTGGACACACACCATTTGCTTGATTGGTTCTAAAATTTCATAGAGGGAGGAAGGCTGAAGTCTGAAATTGAAGAAAAGTTTGTGGAAGGTTTTCCATATCATATCTCTTGTTGAAGATTTGTTGCTAGTATCTTGATATTGTTGAATTTGGTATTTAAAAGGAGGGTTTTATTTTCTATCTAGAAGTTTGGATTCTTGGATATCTCACATTGATCTGATTCTATAAGAAGTTAATTTTTTGGGTTTTTCCCTTAGAGGGGTTTTTCCCTAGATTGGAGCCTATATCTTGCGTTCATTGTTTTTCTTGTGATTTTCATGCTTACATTTTGGTAATTTTTTGAGGAAAGAAGAGAATTAATATTAATAAAAGGAAAGAAAACTCCACAAACAATTATCAAGGAAAGAGAAATCTAATATAAATCGCAAGCCTCCCGATTTCTCACAAGTAGGGTGGTTGGGGTATGTTAGAAGAAAACATCTTTCTCTTCTATCAAATATTGTAAATCCAATATTTTGTCTTGAACCAATCTATCTCTTTCACGTGCATGGCCCAAATGGTCTTCCATAAATATTCATTAATTGTATTCTTACATGTTTCATATTTCCTCATTATATATTTTCCTTGTGTTATTTGTAGCTTGGACCTAAAACCTAACAACTAATATATTGATCTATGATGACTACAACATAACTCTATAAACAAACCATAAATGTGGAAAGAACACATAAAATATCTTTTATCTAGTATAGTGCCAAAGTGTTAATTGTATCCTATACCTAATTTCCAACATATCTATATCACAAAAGGAAAGTTTTTGAACTCTATAAACTAATTATGGAAATTAAGTGTAAAACATTGGCATAATAAAACAAGTGTGGAAGGATATAAAAAAAATTGAGGCAAAATATAAAAGTAAATTTGAAGATGGAAAATATTTTTTCATGGGAATGCAGTGACAATGGCACAATTGGCTAAAGGGGTGTATTATATTTATACATATATACATATGTAACATAAAAAACATTAAAATCATATTATTCACCACATCTCATCAGGCCTTGATGTCAATATTGATTCTAATATAATATTAAAAGGAAAGGGTCAACATTGAATAATAGGGAGTATTATCTTAAGATGATAATTTACGTTTTCAATTTTACAATACTATAAATTAATTGAGAATTCAATTGAAAAGATCTTATACCTAGACATTTAAAACAAGACTAGGTTACTAGTAAAATCCACGATATAATGCCATGAAAGATGGAATCATTATTGTCCACATGCTCTACATACTTCATCAAGATACTCTCTATGTTTTGGAAAAATTGTGAGGGCTTCCAATCATAGGCAACAAGAGAAGCCAATCTAGTTGAATCTCCTAATCAACATGCCATATTCATTGGTTGTATTTGTTCAAAGGACCTTTACCATAGCTCTTTTCCAGAAGAAGCTTAAGGGCATTATAAACACAAACCAAGTTTTTCTAGCTTCCTTGATACCAATCAATTTCTCTTCACCTAATCTAATCCAAAAATAAACGTAGGTGCTCTAATTCCTTTCAAGAGAAAAAGAATCCCCACATATGGGGGCAATCACATAAAAAATTGTAGTATCTCTAGGATATGTTTGTATGAAGTCTCCACTATTTTTTTGAATTCTACCAAACATATTTATCATATAAAGTGTGTACTATGCCAAATTTTTTCGCTTGTAAGTAAATATGTATTACATAGTCTTTTGTCACCCCTCCTACACTTCCCTGTGACATACCCCGAAGTTCCCGAAACCTGACCATTATGCAGTGTACTCATTCATGCTATACAATTCAGATCCCTCCTAAGACACTGATTGGAAAATTCCTTGAGCTTTCCCTGAAGATATAGCTTTACACCCATAAATTGAGCATCATCGCTCTTATAAGGCTTAAAACAAAAATGGTTGCATGTTGCACTGTACTTGACCACCAATGGCATCACTTTGTTCCCTTGCATACCTACGATGATCCCAAAGAGGTAATTTTCCAAAATAGGATGAGAAGCTTTGTGATCTAGAAGCTTCTAGAGCGACGAGCGAGAGGTTGTTTGGTATAGATGAGGTCGAATCCTCCCAACTTGGCCTCTTGGTCTTATCCCTATGAGCTACCTCCTTGAGATGAGGGCATAATCCCATATTTGGAGAGGTCCTAACTCCCTTTCCTAGCCTATAAATTCATCCTCTCCCATTCCCAAATGATGGGTTAGGTTAGAGGTTGGTTGGTCTATGTCTATTTGCAACCTTATGCTAAGACTGTGACTTCTATATATAGAAAGGAGGTTTTGTCATTTGAATCATCGAAGAGTTGTTCATTTATGTAATGTAAAGGA
>Ga0115842_100205_pt1 | contig 22098 bp, 17 predicted proteins | sample InSIn2SAF170_2_FD_83856 | JGI IMG/M metagenome (GOLD analysis project Ga0115842, IMG submission 83856)
CTGGAATATATACAACGTCTACCCACTGTGAGAAGGCATAACTTCATTTGCTCTAAAATTGTGAACCCCCCATGGGACCTCGATCATCGTTCGTACACTGACTGAACCTTGCCATCTTTCAAATGAGACTGCAGCCTGCGCGTATCAAGTACAACTCAAAAAAACTTACGTTCCCAGCATAAGGCTGCTAAACTCGACAGTCCAGAAAGAAGTGGCCCATTTCATGGGATAGGCACAAGCAGCAGATAGCACGTTGACAATGAAGAACAGTGTTGCATTTTGATGCCAGCACACTGCCAGGATCGCCAGGCTATGTTCTCACGCATTTATAATCTTGCGTTCCAGTCTATTATACGATTAGGGCTTTTATAAATTTATACTTCAAATGGTCAAACGAACAGCAATTGACACGATCATTGATGCTCCTATCAATCCGGACAGCATTTTCATCGTTGCGACGTGATATACTAGTACCGTAGGCAACTTGTTTCATTATTGTAGTGCATTCAAAAATCTTTTCGAGATCGAAGTTTGTGCTTGCCAGTTTCTAGCTGAAGTGTCCAAGCGGCTTTGAGCACTAGTTCAAGATTGGTTAGCGTATATCCTTGGCGGCATCGAAGCTCATTAGCCGCAGTTGTACCTCGTCGCTGGTCAGGTTGCAGAGAAGGGACAACAATACACCACTGCAGTATTACCGTCATGTCATTCGTACCAAGGGGAACGAGGGCTGCAGCTCGATCCCTTAGAGCAGGCCGAACAGTACAACAACCTCGAAGATGCGCATCATCCGGCCACGGTCACGACCATGCTCACGGCCACGGTGAGAGTGCTCTGCACCTGCCAAACGCCAACCCCAAAGGAAATGAGAGCTTGGGAGTAGGTTGGATCCGGTGTACCAAAGCTTTCCGAAAACGCTTTGGATCCAGAGCTACCATGGCTGACAATATTATTAGAGTGGCTTTTACATAACCCTTGCATCCGTTCCTGTATTCTACGTTTTCTACAGTCTAGCATACGGCTCGGAGGACAACTACTTTGCGCGACAATATCTCAAATTCAAGGAAGGCAAAAAGGACACTGCGGACAGAGATCTATTACATGAGACTGTACTGAGACAGGCGATAGAGGATCGGGCAAGAATGAAATCATATCCAAGAGAGACGGCAGGTCCGGATTTGAGGTATCCTGAGTACGTGTGAACGAAGGAGTCGAACATCCACAGTCGAGAAATGCTAACATTTATGCGCAGAATGTTTAACATGGGATCGCCCTGGAATCTAGCAGCTGGCAACAGTGCTGCCGACCTGAAGACACTTGAACAATACTACAACAACAAGCATGCTGCAATGGAGGAGGATAGGGTTGCGAGAATGAAAGATGGCAAGGTTCAGTCAGTGTACGAACGATGATCGAGGTCCCATGGGGGGTTCACAATTTTAGAGCAAATGAAGTTATGCCTTCTCACAGTGGGTAGACGTTGTATATATTCCAGTGAACAGGGCAATGCATGGCATACAAATTTTCCAAAAGGCTTTAGTATAGACATGGGAAGCGGGAACATGCATTGCAGTTGACTTGTCAAGTTCCCGCCTATTTGAGTGCGAAACCTCCAAGTCGTTCTTTCTGCCCTCGTAATGCGACCGCACTCGCCTACAAATTGAAACCTGTTGCTCAAAGTCAAGCTAATTTACCATGGCTGTCCAGCTCATTGTTTGTTGGTTCGATTGAGTCTGTTGTATTCCTACGGTATTTCGTGAATGATGTGTAAACTTAATGAGCATAGATTCGGCTAGTTCCGAAAATGTTCTAGAAACACCAACCATCCTAACTTCCTTCTCCCAGGGTCGTACGAACGAGAAGAGTTGAACAGGAACTATGCTAGGAGTCAAGCAAGACTGAACACGCTAGAACCCACTATCTTCGACAATGTGATGTTGACCCTCGAGCTAGATGCAGGACGAATCGGAAACTAGAGATGACAGGTAAGTGGGATATAAATATCATCTGGTAAGCATTTCTCAAACAAGTGCAGCAACACACCGAGGCGCAAACATCGCCGTGGTCTGACTCGCATAGCTGCGGCTTGTGAGCGATGTCGTCGCCGGAAGCAAAAGGTGCGTGCACCACATCATATGTTTAAGTCTTGCTGACCCCGAGCAGTGTGACGAAAAGGTTCCGACTTGTGGACCTTGTGCTGTAGCGGGTGCGAGATGCGTGTTATCAGAACGTCTCACAGTCGTAGCACAACCTTCACCAGATAGAGAGGATGTGCTTCGCGATGAATTACGACACCTCCGCGCACAGGTGACTGACCTAAATCAACGCTTAGTTCAGGAGAAGGAGCGCTCAGCACTGATAGCCCATGACGCCGAGCTCAAACATGGTCTATCATCAACTCCTGCTACCAGCCAAGCCGGTGCCTTCAGTAACGGCACCCCTGGTGCGCCAGCTGGAGCAAAGCGGCAACAGTCCGAGTTTGAACAGGGCTACTACGGTCGTATTCTGCGACCAACCTTCGGTACCGCGCATCAAAGTCGTGTCGATGCTGGTGACAAAAGCAGCGCGTGGAGTCTATGGAAAGACGATCACTCCGTAGAGACCCCCAGCGAGCATCCACGAGCTGAGAATATTGCTTTGCACGAAGATCATGGTCTCACACTGATCAACATTTTTTTCGACCAAAGATGGCCGCATCTGCCTATACTTCACAAACCTTCGTTCTTGCGAGATCGCTTCAATCCTTTTGCACGCGGCGAGGAACTGTCTGGTGTGGGCAGGCTCCAACTGTTTATGGTTTTCGCGATCGCAGCTTTGGAACAAAGTCGGGTAAAGGGAGAGCATTCCTATTCGCATCGAGATCTCTTCAACCTTGCAATTCGCGACATGAATAGCGTCCTCACTTCTGACGATCCGGAATGCATCACATCATTATTGCTTTTATGCATGTATGGTCGGACCGAGCCACAATCAGTCAATATGTGGCACACGACAGGCCTGGCTCTCCGGATCGCCATTGGTGTCGACCTCCACAGAGCAGAGAGCATTCGGCATATGGATCTGATGCAAGCAGAAATGTCCAAGAGACTTTTCTGGAGTGTCTACGCTATGGACCGAAGCATGTCTATATACCTAGGCAGGCCGCTTGGAATCCAAGATGCCGATATCAATCTGCCTTTTCCCTTGCAGCTGACTGACGAAGATCTCGAGATAATGGACCATAACACGGTATCACCACGAACTCGAGCCGATGTCAAGGACGTATCGACCTTCATCCATCTGATCAAGCTACGTAAGATCAATGCCGAGATCTACCGAACTTTCCACTCCGTTACCACAAACTCTCTGACCGCGGTGGATTTGGAACATGTTCGGCAAGACCTGTATTCACAGCTGAATGAATGGCTCATCACGGCGCCGAGATACTCCTTTACAGTTTCGATGTTCCAGTCGCCTGAATGGTTTCAGAACGCATATCATCTTGCAGTCATATCTCTACACCGACCCTCGTACGTACAAGCGACACCCTCGGTTGAAGCCCTACAGCTTTGCGCAGACTCTTCAATAAGTATGATCAGCTGCTACGGTTCTCTCTACGCGAAGAACAAAGTCAGTTACTCATTTGTGGCACTCTCCGCCATTTTCATGTCTGCAGTTACCATGCTCTATTCTCTGCGTGCTAGCCCGCAAGTACGCAAGGACCTCACCAGGCAAGTCATCGAATCAAACATCAACACGTGTCTTATGCTACTTCGGGGAATATCAAATGGCCGTGAGGTGGCTGAAAGAGCTGCGCATGTCATCCAAGGTCTCGGAAACGCTGTCCTTTCGCTCTTTGATGGTGCAGGTCTCGAAAACACGAACACAGGTACTGATACAAGTGAGAAGCAGAATGTGGACCGGGAGTTCCTCTCTTGGTTTGGGTTAAAATCGAGAATGATGAAGCCAGCGGCGCCCCCAGAGCTTCATCGCGAACAGTTCGCATTCTCAGAGCCTGGTATTATGGACAGTAGTGACGAGCCACTTGCGACTTTGAGCGTAGATATGGCTTGGGAGGACCTTTTTGCTCAAGGCTTCGGAATGGACAATTCGACTGGGATGGACTTCTTTCCTCACTATGGGTTTTGAATGATCAATTCGTTCGCCAGACGCCTTCGCGGGTACATTGGTGCTCGTTCAAGCCTGTGTTGCGGCCGCCGGGTAAGTGCAACCTGCTACGAGGTGAGAACGCCGAGGCATGCAACACGGGACGACGACATGGATCCCAACCAAGCGCAGCGCAGCAATCTCCTCCAACATTTCGAATTGCGACACTACTGCTCCAGAGACGGCTCAATGCCGATGATCACCGTACACGCGGCTGTGAAAAGGTACGTTTTGGAGTTGGTCTATACCGAAGTTATCAAGCGCTACTGGTTCAGGTTCGATTGAAGCTCCTCCAATCCAAGACAAGACAAGCCACCAGGTAATTCTGCAAGAGCGAAGCGCAGATTCACAGCCAAGATATGGATGTGGAAGATAACCCACAAATCAACCACATGTCGAGAAGGATTGAGCACACCCCACGTTTATTTGGCTCCAAAGTCTGGGGGCCTTCCCCACAACGACTCGTGATTGGTCCATTTACCACATTTTCCCCGCATGAGAGTGCTACGTCGTGGCTTGTCGGACTGGGTCATGCTTGACGGTGCTTGTCCTGGCATACGGAGCTTGGCCGTCATCGACGAGGCGGCAATATTAAATGTTGCTCATTCAAGGTCTCTTATTGCCCAATTCTTGTCCTCTTGGTCGCAAACGCTTCATACATCTAGGAGTTACGGCTTGCTTGTACCTCCATCGAGATGAGTACCAAATTCCACAAATCCGAGGGTGTCGAAGATTTCAAGGCTACAGAGCATGACGATGATGTGCCACCAGAACTCATCGCCGCCGTCAAGGCAGGAGCCAAAGGTCTCAACAAATCCGCAGATGTGGCGATGCGACTCTTCGAAAACCACGACTTCAATATGGTTGTCGACCCAGAGGAAGAGAGACGCATTGTGCGAAAGATCGATTGGATTATCATACCTATGATAGCTGTCAACTATGTCTTCTTCTATATCGACAAGACAACGCTGAGTTATGCTGCACTTTACGGCATTCGAGATGACCTCAAGCTTGTAGGCACACAATACAGCTGGCTAAGCAGTATCTTCTACTTTGGCTTTATGGCATGGGCCTTTCCGACCAACTTTCTCATGCAGAAGTTCCCGCTGGGCAAATATTTAGGTGCCAACATCATGCTTTGGGGTGCCTTCCTCATGCTTCAGGCGGCATGCTCATCCTTTGCCACCCTGGCAGTCTTGCGTTTCCTTTCAGGTGCCGCAGAGGCTTGTTCCGATCCAGCCTTCATGCTTATTACCCAGGTATGTGGCAAGCTGACTTATCACTTGATATGATGCTAATCTCTATAAGATGTGGTATACCAGGAGACAACAGCCACTTAGAATTGGAATGTGGTATCTTGGAAACGGGTGATTCCTGAAAATAATCTCTGGTTCCCAGAGACACAAGTGCTAACTGCAATAGATTCGGAATCGCAGTCGGAGGTTTGCTAGGCTACGGTATCGGTCACATCAAGAGTTCGATCCCAGCATGGCGGTTCGAGTTTATCATAATCGGCGCCCTTTGCTTTGCCTGGGGTATTGTCATTATGGTCTTCATGCCAGACTCGCCCGTTACAGCCAAGTTCCTTACCGATCACGAGAAACGCGTCATAGTCCTCAGACTGAAGGACAATCAGACCGGAGTCGAAAACAAACAGCTCAAACCTTACCAAATTTTGGAGGCCTTCAAAGATCCGAAGCTCTACCTCTTCTACGTCCTCGGGACAGTCTGTAACCTTCCAAACGGCGGCATCAGCAACTTTGGCACTTTAATAGTACAGGGAATAGTAAGTACAGTCTTAAATCGACCCGGTACATCGGTTCCAAAACCTTCACTCAAAATTAGGGTTATCAGATCTTGTATAACCCTAAAACCCTAAAACCCTAAAACGACCCTAATGGAGGCTTTACTTACACATTACCTTAGTTTAAAGGAAACAAACTCCTTGCGGCAGTGATGCAAGCTCCATATGGTGCCTTCATCGCTTTTTCGATCGCTCTCTGCGTCTTCCTCAACGATCGTTTCCCGAACAATAACCGCTGCAAGTTCGTCCTCCTATTTCTCTGTCCCAACATTTGCGGCGCCTTCGGACTCCGGTTTCTCCATCAATCCAACCTAGCAGGTCGCTACATCTGTTACCTTCTCACAGGCCCCTACAATGCCGCCTTCGTCCTTATCCTGTCCCTCCAGATCGCCAATACAGCAGGCCACACGAAAAAAGTCGTAACTAACGCCGTGCTCTTCCTTGGATACTGTACAGGCAACATTGCCGGGCCGTTCTTCTATAAGACGAGCCAGGCGCCTACGTATCCGTTGGGAATTTGGAGTATGATCGTATCGCATTTGCTAGAAGTCTGCGTGATCTGTTTGTTCTGGTTCACGCTGAGAAGTGAGAACAAGCGAAGGGACCGGATACAGGGCCATGAAGGACTCACAGCAGACCAACTTGCGGAGAAGGTAAAGGGAGAAGCACATGATAGGACAGCTTTTGCAGATTTGACGGATCGAGAGAATCTGAACTTTAGGTATATCTACTGAGCGAGGATTGAAGGAGGACTGTATTGTAAGTGAAGCATAAGAGTCTGAAACACTTCAGTTAGTACTTCCGGATCTTCATGAGCACATCTCTACTCCTAGCTTCGTAATCATCACTTCAAGATTCTGTTCTAGGTGCATACTCCTGAGTCTCATCGATCTAGGTTATAGTCCAGTCAGGCATTCCAAAATCTAGAAGGCTAACATCTAAAACAGCACCCAGTCCTTCGCCAATACATCCTAAGCCCTGCGGTAGTATTACACAAAACGACTTCCGGTACTCAATCCATTCGTTGGGCAGCATAAATGAAATGAAGATTCTCAATGCACTCGGTAGCGGTGTGGAATGACTATTACACTGTCTATATAGATGCAGAAATCATCACCCGTTCTACCAATCCTCATACCCTCTCGTGCAAACGTACAGAAATGCTTCTGAAGCTACAGCTACCGATTACAAGTAAAAAAAAATCAAGCTGCGTTAAGGTGTTTGCCTAGTGATTGTGATCGTGATCTGAGAAGGCTAAGTTGGTATGTAGTTTCGAGAACAAGGTGTTCAGAACGTATATGCACCATGGTTAAGGGATGGTTTCAATCCCATATTCTTCTGAGCAACTGTGGGCGATTAGAGCTTCATATAAAGTTCTATATAGTGTCCGTCCGTTCCTACTCTGTAAACAGCAGCTTTCTACTACTGCAGTACAGCTTGCTTCACTTTTTCAAGTGTCCTATCTTGAGTAGAGCAGAGCAAAGTAGAGTAGGTGTTAATAGAAGAAATGAATTCGAACTCAAAGATACACTAGCGAGCTACTAATATTCTTAGATATCCTAGTTCTATCGTAGATTCACAGTAGAAAAATTTCTTGGTAGAAGCGCAAATTTAGTACTTATACGATTATGGTAAGAAGAATAGTATACACATAAGGAATCCCGACAATCGAAGTCCCCTCCCTTAATTCGAAGTAAGTGAGTTGGCTACTGGTGTAAAGTTTAGAAAGTAAAGAAGAGAAGTACGAAGCGAAAGGGACGAAGAAGCGAACATATCGAAGAATTTAATTACCTATCTAGAATTGAGCTACAGGAAAGTGGAATTCTGAGTGAGCTCCCTTAGGATCTCCAATAAACTTATTGCAACTAATGAAATCGTTTCCTATGATGGATATTTTCCTACGTCAACTCTATAGTAGACGGTTTGCTAGGATAGATATATGATCGATCTACTATCTGGTGGAAACTACTAGTACTCCCTAAGGTGGCGTTCGACCTTGCGAGCTTGTAAGAGCAGGGCGGTACTCCTGGGAAATCTCTGCTTGATTGATCAGACCACTGATTCTATATACGCTGTGACCAATTCGTACCGCGAAGTCTAACCGACGTGCCATGCATCCCCTACACGAAAGCCTTCAGGAAATGGATCTTGCGGATCAACGACGATCTGTTTCGAACCACTTATCCATGCTCTACCTTTCACAGTCGGAAGAACAGCATCGTACTGACCGGCCTTCGTAACTCCTCTAATATGAGCTTGAAACTCTGTCCCTATCGGACTGATGTGAAGCAGCGTTTGTTTCTCCGCAAGCTGACCTCTAGCATGCATTACCGCCATCCGGGCACACGTGCCTGTACCACACGGACTCCGATCCAATCTTCCTGGGGACACGACTACTGCATTCACAGCTCTAACAGCCTCACCAGCTGTTTCTGGAGGCGCCATCCAGACAAAATTGCTGACACCCCTGATTTCTGAATTCTCTGGATGGACGGGCTCGATTTGCTTCTGTGCTGCTCGTTTGATCTTCTCACCTATCGCCACTAATGCAGCACCATTGGCAGATGTGACATCCATGCCTGCAAACTTGATATCAACAAGAATATAGACCATACCTCCCCACGCTACATCTACCTTGACAGTGCCAAGATCAGGAACCTCAATCGGACAATCCAACTCCCACACAAAACTAGGCACATTATCAAAAGCCACATTCTTACACTTCCCATTCTCGCATTCAGCAACAACAGTCACCAACCCAGCCGCAGTATCCAACTTCACAATCGTGACTGGCTCAATCATCTTCACAATCCCAGTTTCCAGCAGCACAGTCGTCGTACAAATGGTGTTAGACCCAGACATAGGCACCCACTCATCACTTTCCATAATCAAGAATCCGGCGTCAGCTTGGGGATTGCAAGGCGGCAGGAGAATGTTCGTACACATGGACGCGCGACCTCGTGGTTCTTGTAAGACTAGTTTGCGGATGTGGTCGTTGTGTTTCCAGAAATATTGCATCTTATCGAACATGGTTCTGCAGTTTGGTGGATCGGAGACGCCGGATATTATTACATCGCCGACTTCACCTTCTGCATGGACTGTGATGACGGTGAGGTTTATGGGACTGTTTTGGAGCCGTCTGGGCAGGGGGTTGTGGAAGCTCATATTGGAGTAAGTTGTACGGAATTTATGTGTCCTGACCTTGTGATTGCTAGCTTATAATCGTCTGTAAGAACGGGATGATAATGGGAAAGGCATGGTAGTGAGTGATAAGTACCTTTGTATGTATATTGTTTCTGGTATCACTAGTTCCTAATATCTAAGCAAGCCGGAACCACTTGCCTAAAAGGGACAATATTCCGAGCACTACTTAGTAAGCTATCACAGGGCGTAGTAGCGCCTGACGAAAGCACATCTTTCAGCTATTAGAAAGTGGGGTACAGTTGTCTATAACATCTTCATAGTGGGTTGTTGGCTATAGTCTTCCACTGATTGTTAGACAGTGCCGTTCTTGAAGGGTGTGGCTGTTAAAGATCTGGATTTAGAGGGGATAAGATAATGCGACGGGGACTGTCTCTATAGGGATGAAGATGGTCATGATGGTTGAGGTAGTCTGTAGAATCTCCGCGAACAATAACGGCGAACACGGATGTGATTGAGGTAGAAGCAGAGGTTGAGGTAGGTAGGACGGAAGGATGTCATTCCTGTCGAACATTAGCGATACAACGGTAGACGGAGGTGGTATGCTATCGAATATGGATCTCGTAATTTAGGCACCATGCGCTTCACTCACTGTTTTATTCAAAAATCCGGCCGAATTTTTAGCAGCAACAGGGGGAATTGTCAAGACGGTGTCACCTATAGGAACGTCCATATGTATATTGTACAACATGATCGTCTTATTGGAGATTGAGGTTGGGGAAGCAAAGATTTCGTGAGTTAGCACCTCACACTTGTGGTGGTCTTTCCTCTATTTGAGAACTTTTGATCACAAGGACGCTCTGGGTCAGGCTTGTATGAGTTGTAACGAGACGGGCCCGGACCTTTAAGGGTCTAGGATGACCATGTTCGGAAGTTAGACATGCGTGAGTATAAAGTTCTATGGAGGTAAGTGACACATCTTCAGGACAAATGGACTCCTTGGGAATAAGGCTTGTCCACTTGTAGGTGCTGGCGGGTTGTGATGGATAGGGGCGTGATGGAACGTTTATACTCGGGATGAGAATCCAGGAGTGCATCCTCTGGAAAACTCTTGTATACTTGTTCATTTGTTCTGAACATTTCCCAAACTTACACCGCTCTCTACCTCTCTTATCAGTCGTTGACTTCCCACTTAGCAATTCCTTTGTTTCTCTTTACTTGTCGTTTACAACCCCACGCAGCCACAAGAACCAAGCCGACACTCTCTACTAGCCCACATTTCGACGAGCTCTTCTCACCACGGGCACCACCTGCCCCGCCGTATCCCCAGCCGTATATCTGACCTCGGCTGTGCCGTCGGTATATCTGATGACCTTGCCTATTTCTAGGACAAGGGAGGCTGGGTTTGTCACGTGCGGGTGTCTGTCCTGCACGTGTTGTTCTGCAGCTGTGAATCGGTCGTACTGGACCGTATTGGGGCAGAATCTGCACCCAAAGACTCTGTCTCTTTTTCTGATAGAGCGGATTGTGGGGGCTGCAGTGGTGGTAGTGCTGGACACTGTGATGGTGTTGGTAGTGGTAGTGGTGGAGGTGGAGGTAGTGTTAACCATTGGCATGGTTGTTGCTGGAACTTCTGAAGAGGTCGGCTCAGTGATGTTGTCATCCTGTTGAGATTCAAGAATTCGACGTTTTGCTTCGAAATAGGAGGATGCGAGATCGTACATTTCTTCGCCGTGAATCCCATTAAGACATTCGAGGTCGTATTGTGTTATTTCTAGGATGACTGGTTGATTGGTTGGAGTGACGTCGGTATGATTGGTGATAATATCAAGGTTCATTTCATCGATGTCAATATTGTGAGAGTGAAGATCGGTGAAATCGGGTATAGGTTCACCAAATAACAATGAGTATAAGACAATACGCCGAGTTCTGGGTTGGCTTCGTCATCAGAAATGATTATGGAGTTTATAACGGTCAATTGGTGAGATCGGTTGGTAAGAAGTCTTAATTTCACTGTAGTGTTTGTTGATTTGTGACAGTGTCGTGAAAGTCGCAGCAGTGTTTAGTCTGCAGACAAGATCGAGTGTTGATAGCAGCCATTGCAAACGGTTATGATCTCGTGACCTTCAGTGACAACGAGATGAGGCTATTGTATATACAAGGTCGGGGCACCTTCCCTGCGTGTCTGTCGATAGATAGACAATCAAGGAATCTGGACTCCAGTAGTGAGTCGATACATGGAGTAGCGATTGCGACCCATAACGGGTGGTGAACATGTACATGACAGTCGTATGCAGAACCGCTGACAACACGTCGCGAATCTCTTGGTTGTAGTAACATCGTCCTCATTATTTCTAATAGTCATGGTGATGGCGACCGTATACATCCACGACCCGGAATCACAGCTAACAAGCTTCTGCTGATATCTTGAATCATGGTTCGTTCGAGGCTGTCAGCGCTGGAGTAGATACCCAAAAATTGGAGCCAATGCTTGGATCGTAGCATGAAGAAGTCTTCATGATACCAAATGATGTACGCGGAGGAATTTCAGAAGAAGCGTGGATACTGAAAGCCAAGAATGATATATCCTGCATGAATAAGCCAAGACTTCGTAGACGCCAGAGGTGGATCATATGCAATGAAGCTTGTCAGTAGAAGCCCACGTCTGGTGCTCTTTCTTTGTTCATGCACGTTTCTCTGTAATTAGATTTGATCAAAGATCCAAAAGTTGAGTTACAGGGCTGTGATCCAGAACCCTGTTGCAAGAACAATTAGAAGATAGATTGATGAAATGCAGCTCTAAAAGGATGCAAACTCCCTAATTTTCATGTCGTCTTCGGAGGAGTCTCATCGTATGCGCATAGACTGTATGGTTGTGAGCGAACTGAGCGAACTTATCAGTGCGTGATCATTTATATAGTAAGTGATATTAACAAGCTTTCCCCCGATGGTAAACACCAGGAAGTAGATGATCCAGAAGTGATTGCACAAATCGATCATTGTGAATGAGAACAGAACATATCAGACTGAATCAAGCCTGGGTCACTCTGTAACCCGTTCGTCACCAGAGACAGGCTCAATGTGGTCCATACTTAGTACTGGGTTGCCTATACACCGCCAGTTTCTAAGCTCGGAATATATTTGACCTGTACTTTGCTTTAACCGAGCAGTGACTGTCCAGATCATCCGGAGGATAGATTATGTTCAGTTGCTTACAGCAAGTTTCCCGTCTTCAGTGCCTGATTACTGTCATCGTTCACGACACTCTCTGTACTCCTCGAAATCTTGGGAGCAGATTAGCATGTCTGGATACCATTACCTACATTGGATCCAAGCGAATGAACGAAACACCCCTTCAATAGAGCAACAAGAGAAGAAGGCATCGAGTTTGCTCGGAATGATCATGGCAACAGCACTTCGATTGCAGCTACATCCGTCGACAGAACAAGTCATATAGCTGTTTGTGTAGTTTGGTTTGTTCCAAATATCGGCGGGACAAGTTTGTTGCGTAAGGTATCAAACAAGGGAGAAGGGAATGGAAGAGGTAGTACAGTACTGCCAAGAATTTGCAGGAATGCGAAAAAGCTCTATTGGCACTAGTCTAATCCATTTCTGGTCATAGATCAACTAATGCCTTCGTCAGGCTGCCACGCCACGGAGGCAACCAAATGCTTTGTCACTTCGTCCTTCACCACGAGAACCAATGTTCACTTACACTTTCTAGCACATTCGGCGTCTGGCATTTGCTGCAGTGTTTCATCAGGTTGAGTCTGCCGATTTTCCGGCATTCCAAGACTGGCGCAAAAATATCACAATTCAGGATTTCGAAGATTCGTGGCTGCAGGCCGGCATTTCAGCAGCACATCTAGCCTCAAATTTCAGCCTCAGTTGGACTAGCACCTGGAGTCTTGCATAACCAGAACCTCACGACAATGGCTCGTCCTTCAAATACAGAACTGGATGCACTGATCTCTCAATATGAACATGAATCTCAACGACCAAGGGCAAACGAGGCGCTTTTCATGTTACGCAAAATCGGCAGCATAGTCAAGCCTATCATGCGTCAACGTTCATGGCATGTAGGGACATTAGCAGAATTCTATCCAGCCGAACGAAATCTCCTAGGACTAAACATCAATCGCGGTCAGAAGATTAACCTACGATTGCGGTATCCTGGAGATGCCAACCAATTTCTACCGTTTGAACAAATCCTCGACACAATGCTTCATGAGCTCTGTCACATTGTAATTGGACCGCATAACGCCGAATTCCATGCGTTGTGGGATCAGCTACGCGACGAGCACGAGGCACTCCTTCGCAAAGGATATACCGGCGAAGGCTTCCTGGGTCGGGGTCAAACTCTTGGTGGCAGACGATTACCACTCCACGAAGCATCAAGACTAGCACGACAAGCCGCTGAACGAAGAAGACAACTCAATAAAGGCAGCGGCCAAAGACTTGGTGGCTCAGGCATTCTCCAAGGCCAAGATGCTCGACGAATCATCGCAGACGCCGTGGAACGAAGAGTCCGCATCGAGAGAGGCTGTGCTAGCGGAACACTAGCAGGTGACGAAGCTGCTCGAGATGAAATCACGAAAGCCGAGAAAGTCACAACCACTCAAGCAGGACCAGACGATGAAAACGAAACAACAATGATGCAAGCGTATATCGACCTGATCCAAGAAGAGGAGCGAGAAAGGTTCGGAGGTTTCTACAACCCACCGAGTGCTGACAACCCCGCTGGTCCTAGAGGTCGCAAACCGGAACCAGACAAGATGAAATCACTCGTCGCACAGCAAAGACAGATAGAGCAGGATATCCTGTTGGAAAAGCAACCATCCGGCGCACAATCAACAGACCCACAGAAAAAGCCAGCAAGTGCCTCAAGCTCACGAACAATCTCACCAATGCCCTCACAATCAAACACATCTCCTCCTCCCCAAACACAACCGCAATCCTCTTCACAAGCCCTCCTCACAACATGGACCTGCGAGATCTGCACCCTCATCAACCCCCTCACCTACCTCACCTGTGACGCCTGCGGAATCGAACGACCATCCCACATCTCACATTCCATACCTACAGCATCCTCTTCAATCTCCAACTCTCCTCGTCTATCACCAGCAACACAAAGACATCCCAGCACACGCAAAGAGACACCAAATGCTCTGAAACCCAGAACTTCAGCCTGCGATTCAATATCTCGTTTCGAAGCAGAAAGAGCATCGAAACTGGCTAGTAAACCGCTTGGTTGGACATGTAAAGGTTGCGGGAACTTTATGGAGATGGAGTGGTGGACCTGTGCGGGGTGTGGGAGGATGAAGGACAGCTCTTGACATGCGGCGTTGGCCTAATGAAGGATATGATAGATAACCCGATACTAATCAAATAATGAATGAGCTGCAACACCCGTGGAGCCCAGCAAGCAACCAACAATCCGCAAATCAATGGCCCACAAGTAAGTAGCTCGACGAGGCCCCCCAAGAGGCACATGATGACCCTTCTTTCGTTCCGCAGCACACGCATGCCGCGTTGAGTCTCACCCCTATTAATGCTACTCCTCCTCCTCCTCCTTCTCATTAGTTTCTTGAAACGCGAGCTTAGCCTAGAAAACACTACAGTAGTCAAGCACAAATTAGAGCCAAATTAACCGAATATTTTCTATCTTGCGCACGCGTCCTTTTCCTTACCACCTACAATAGGCGAGGCACTCGAAGAGAATTAGCGTCAAAATGGCTGCTGAGAAGGGAGGGTCTAGACACGCTAAAGATACAACATATACAGGTAAATGTTAGGTGATGAAAAACAGGTACTGTAAGCTGTCGTTTCTTCACTGTAGAGTTACATATGCTTAAGTGAGCCTTGGCGTTGAGAAACTAGGTACCTACTGTAATGAGAAGCAGGAGTACAGTACTAGGGCGTAAGCCAAAACGAACCAGTCAGTCAAGAGTGCCTGCCAATCGCGTGGTGGAATCAAGACCCACGGGTAGAGATTCATGACGTTTCGAGTCAGAAGCTGTTGCATGGACATTTAGGTGAGGAAGTAGGTACTGTAAGTATGGGGTCCGAAGAAGTATGGAACAGCCCACTATAATGGAAGCGAAGGATTGGGATTTGTATTCTGGGGAATGAATGTAAATGTGCCGGTTGTATTTCAAGGAAGAGCAAGTGGCTGAACGTGGCCGGTAGGGTAAGGAATGGAGGAAGAAAGAAGAGATGGTTGTAGTTTTCATCGATCATTATCAGCAAAGCTGGGTACCGTGTACGGAGAGAAGATATCTATACAAAAATTACTATGCGATGTATCGATAGTGCAACGGCCAGCGTGTCCAAACAATTTTTATCAATCAGTCTATATCGTCAAATCCATGATACAAATATGTTGTGATTCACAAACAACCAAGACAATCACTCGCTTTCCCCATCGTCGCACCACTGTTTGTTCCGTAGCAATCTCGTGATGTGCAAGTGTTTGTCCGAAATAAAGAACGTCGATACTTGAGTTACCAATCTAGAGAGCACGCTTCTCGTTGACAACATCATCGAGAACAGCATTTCGTCCTGTGTGTGGTTGCCTGTCCACGCCGTTGTTGATGAGGGGTGAGTCCGAAGTCTTCTTGAAGTAATTGTGTACCTCGTGACTGTACTCGTGCTCGAGGTCATCCATATCACCTTGTTCGAAGTTGCCGGCTTTCTCGTCATATTTCTCTTGCATGAGGACCTCCCATTCCTTGCGCATCTCTTCGACTCGTTGCTTGTAGTCAAGATCAGCGTTGTATTGCTTGCCAAGTCCTCGTCTGTTCTCCCACCAGGAAAGATGTTTGGGGTGGACAGCCACGCCGTGGTAATCAGCGCCTCGGCCGGCACGAATGAAGGCCCATCTTCGTTCTTGCTCCTTCAAGTCAAGACCTGTGGTATCGGGGAGGAAGCAGACGGTTAAGATGACACCAATAAGACCGAACCATGGAACAACGTAGAACTTCGTTTGAGTGTCAATATAATTGTAAAGAACAGCGGCAGTCAAGGCACCCAATTTGCCAACGGCAGCAGAGAAACCGTGAGCAGTAGCTCGAACGGCAGTTGGATAAGACTCGGCCGCGACGATGAAGGTAACGGAGTTGGGACCGAATTGATTAAAGAATGATGAGAGGAAGTACATAGCTTGGAACTCGTGGACGTGAGCTTTTGACGTGTAGTATTTCAGGTGGAATGCTGGGATAACGAATAGGATGAAGTCCATTAGGAACCCCACTGTTTGCATGTGTTTGCGTCCATACAGTTTGTTGTCGATCAGGAATGAAGCTAAGTAGTAGCCGGCAAGTGACACACTGACGTTGATCATATTGTAGGTCCAACCGGGCATAAGAGAGGGGCTGTTTCCTGTGATAACGCTGATGAACTCGTTTTGAAACAGCTTGTTGCCGTAAAAGAAAATATCGTTCATGTACCAAGTACCAGCTGTTGCAAGGATACGGCCGCCGAAGTGAGTGAAGACCATCTTCAAAGATTGAGTATCATAGCCAGTAACGTTGGATTTCGCTTTCTGGAGCTGCAATTGCTTACTAGCAGACCTCATCTTAAATGTACGGTAGTACACAAGCCAAAGAGTCCCGATGGCCGGCAGGGCGAAAGAGATTCGGAATGTCCATTGTGCGGAAAGCTTAGAATATGGTGGATTACCACTTCCGTGGTGGAAGATCAAGAGAAGCAGGATCAGTAGGCCCTGGTTGAAGAACTGACCCCAACCTTGCATCAAAAAAGCACTGGTGACTTTGCGACCTCTGTGAAGACGATCATCCTTGGTCGAGATCTTACCTGACCCGGTAGCATTCTCCATGCCGGATGTAGCTGTCATGGGGTATTCTCCACCTACGCCGAAGCCGTAGAAGAAGACAGACCATACGTAGCAGATGACCCAGCCATTGAGAGTCACGCCCCACATGGCGGTCAGCATGAGCAAACCGAGGAACATGATGGTAGCGTCTTGGATCAGACCCCATCGACGACCAAGCCAATCTCCGACAATACCAACAGTGATCTGACCAAAAATAATACCGACGACTTCCATGTAGTCGATTGCAGCAATCCAGGTGGGATTGCAGGCTAGGCCTTGCCCTTTACCTGTTCCCCAGCATGTTGGGAATGACTTCTGAAAGAGAGGCTTCAAATTGCCAACGGAGAACAAGACGTAGCCTTCAAGACCGAGACCAGCACCTGGTAGAACCATGTTGCGGAAGTAGAAACCGAGGGGTGCCAAAGGATCTTTCTTGGTCATAGCCCAGACGTTCCCTAACTCACGTCGTGTCTCGATGGCGTCGTTACGCGTGACGAAGCGGGCACGCTTGAACCAGCTCATGTCAGCCCAATACACGCCATTGGCGTCGTAAGAGTCGTCAGGCTTGAGAATTCTGTTGAACATTTTCTCTTCATCTTCGTTCATATCAAATCTCGGTGTCTCCATGGGTGGATGGCGACCAGACATATCAGCCCCATGAGGGGCGGCTGGGCCATAATCCGCCATGGTGGAAAGCCTGTTGTGAAAAGGATCAAATCCTCAGCGATGTCGACAGCAGGAGGAGCCTGCCTTTGAATGTCGAGGTGAATTCAGTTTCCAGACCTCGAGGAAGAAGAGGTATGAGCCTGATGATATCCTCAGATAAGGAAGTGACGAGGTCGGGCCTTCGACGTCAACGGCTTTAAATCAAGCACTAACAAGCAATGTGAGCGCAAAGCTAATACTGGTAGCTGAGCAAAATCCGTTTTTGTACAGTGAATACAGTGGAGCAAGGAGGGTATGGCGGCAGTAAATGGGTGCCTTTTGGGCAAGGTTGTTTCGTTGTGTCAACCACAAGAGCGCTGGTCAAGCCGCACGAGTTCGACGAGCGTATGTTGATTCGCCGCGAAAATCCGAATGAACTGGTTCAAATAAACGTGTGGGAAGGATGGGCCGTATTAGGTGTCGATCAACTCGATGGTACACGATATTGGTGGGTACTATACTTTTATGCGGGCTAAGAAAAAAAGCTCGTGATAGCAGTGATTGGGTCATGAGGATTGATTCTACGCGATAGGATGAACACCCGATTTGTGGAAGGAAGCGAGTGTCCGATGAACCATGGAGCGGAAGAGCAGGTATCAACCTCATAGAAGTACCAAATAGCAGGAGTTACCAGGCATATCAGCATGCACTCGTCAGTCAAACTGAAACGCTGAACAATCCCCTTGAATATGACATCGATCTTGCAGCATTCACCTGCACGGTCCCATCAACTTGGAGAGTAGATCGTGGAACCGCCACACCAACTACAGCTGCAAAGAATCGCGATATACCTCGATCAAGCATGCGGAAGCAACCTTCTTGGACCTAAAAAAACAAAAAAACGTGGACAAAGCTTTAAAATGGTTGAGCTCGACCATGCCGTGTGACGTACATCAGGACCTCTAGAACGCAGTGCTACTTGTATGTTCATTACATCTGTTGATTTCACCGTGCAAAAGAACGTACTGTAACCGTCTGACTCGATATTGCAGGAAAAAGCAAATCAACATGAAAGTCGCACAGACTTGAGGTGTGAAATCAACGAATGAGAGGTCATTTTTTGAGCACGTTGCTGCGCATTGCTTGTGATTGGTTTCCAACTCCCGAATTGCTGACCGGCGCGGCAGACGGGACACTCTTCGAAGGCCATCTCCACCATGAGTTACTTTGTAGGCGATTGTGCGGCTCAATTGGCCGTAAATAATGGCTCTACAGGCCTTAGAATCGGTCACTGTCATCGTCCATGATGTGGCGAGCGGCTCAACGGTGGTTCGGCTAACCACAATAATTTTCATTGCCGTGTTCCGTAGCTACAGTACAGTACTGTAGCAATATTACTCAGCCGTGGTTCCTCAATCGCAATCTGCAACTTCGGTCGGAGCGACGCCTGTCTTCAGCTACCGTCACGACAAGCAAGGCGCATGAAGCAGCTGTCGTGAGTACTTTACTGTACTGTTTGCTGTGCAAAAGCACACATCTTTGATTTTGCTCTCTCCAGAATCGGAGTATTCGACAACAGCTCTATTCATTCAATCATATGGCCATAGACCAGGTGATGAAAGAGTGAAGCACATACGTTTTGAGAACACAATTTCACCGGCTCATACATACATGTTCGCGCCGCTACCTAGAAGCGCCATGCATAGTACATTGATACCGCTCCGTTAAGGTGAGGTCGCATATTAAGTACTAACTCGAACACCTTTCTGCTACGACAGGATTTTATCAAATGGATTGAAGAACGTTGTAGGCTTGACAGCATAAATCTCTAGTTACACGACAGACCGAATACTCGTGTGTGTACGGAATTATTTCATAATGTCTCTCATTCACAATTGTTCTATTGTAGGTCTCAGCGGAAGAACAATACCATTAAAATTCACCGCGCGGGGAAAAGTGGGTATGTGGCTGGGTGGTGGAAAGCTAAGTGAACGATGAAAGCGGCGGACCAGCCCAAGTGGGTGATCGACTGCGATACTGGTTCGCTTCCTATGAAACGTCTTAACGTCAGGCTTACAGTTCAACGGCCACTGATGAATATAGTGAGGGCCGTTGGACTTGTATTCGACAGAACCGGACATTTGTGATAGATGAAAGTTCTCGCCTACGTACTTGTTCTTGAGGCCGTTCTTCCTGTTGCATTCGGACGTCATCCTAAAATCGGGCGCAAAGACGGCTCGATCCACTTACGCAGCCGCGTTCGTTAGAACAACATGCTATGCGACTGCCGTGCAGCGGGCGAGTTTGACATCGACGCTGAGTTGAAATTGTCAAGTATTGAGACGCCGAGTGCAGCACCATGCATATTGTCACCACTCTTTGGCCTTCATGCCCGAGTTCGCGGACAAACGACGATGCAGCGACTTTCAGTACTTATGCCATGATGACAGTCATTTGATAGCCGAGAAGGCGGGCCAGCAGTGATGGCACTATTTGAGTTGCCATTCTGCATGATAAGACTGGACGTACCATCGGGTCCGACTTGCCAATAACCGTGTGCTTCGAACAAGATCAGGAATGTCCAGCCCGAGGAAGCTGTTTGCCGCCCCACTTACAGCGTCACTCGCATGTTTCCAACATTTTTTTTGATGAAGCTTTGTAGGGTAGGATTCCACAATGCTGCCGCCACTCGCTCTTTATCCGCAAGTTGCTTGTTGACCTCATCTGCTGTAGAATGTGTGCCGTCTTTTATCCGTACATCAACTCTAAACCTGGCTGGTAGCGACTCTTCCAATCTGACACGCACGCCCAAGCCAATGACTGTCGCCAAGCTGCAATGTTGAATGGTAGGAGTGACGAGAACGGTCACGGTTCTCAATGGCGATTGAGGTCGGCTGGGAATTGTTGGCCTGATTGAGATGTCGGGAAGGGAGACGACAGCCAGTGCACCCAGTGTGATGGGATGCTCTGGATCTGACATGGTCGCGATTAGATCGTAAATTTCCTGCTCGTCAATGTCTTCGACTTCGGACTCGACATCGCTGTCAGATGCGTCTGACTCCTGGGCCTTGGAGAAGGGGTCATTCGTGACAGAGGGGCGCTGAAAAGTGAAGATGGAAATGTTCTTGCCTTCAGAACTTTGATTCAATTCTTGACGCTTCCTCGTGGGAAGATCGGAAGGATTGAGAACGAGAGGGTTTGCGTTCTTTCCGGGATCCATGGTTAATTTCTTTCAGTGTCGGTTGTTGCTAAATGCTGATTGAATCAATGGCTGCTGCACACAAGAACAACTTGAATGTTCGAATCGCGTCAAGGAGGGCACTTTTGAGTCACATGACATAGTGGATTGGGACTTGGGTTAGGTGTGGCAAATCACGACGGCCAAGATCATTGAAGTCAGTGGTGTAACTCCATACGCAATACGGAGTATTGAAACCGATAAGCCGGCGATAAAGTTGTGCGGGAAGTTACGAGTAAAGTATGATCGTGTCTTTGTCAACTGCCGAAACGTCTTCTCAGCTGTACAGTAGAATATTGTGCTCCCCATGAAACATTCTCCAGGTCTCCCACATGTCTGTAAGATCCCAGCAGCACGTGCAAGCTCAACTGTGATGGTCTTACCCTAAAGCATTTCATGACGGCAAGAGCAATCCAGGAATGCCAAGCGCCATCATTACTTGGTACACAGAAAATGTCACTTCAAGTGAAGGAGGCTTGCGACTTGTGTGGTGATGTGTATGAGTTTCAAGCTAGACCCCGCAAACCCGGGCTTGTGGCGTCTTCCGCACAGATACTCGTACTGTAGACAGCATAGCTTTGGCCTGCTCATTCTCCTCCTGCTTCCATTGACTCACTACATATAGAGCGACACACACTGGCATACGAAAGGAGACAGGTGAATCAAGCCTCAGCTACAGTAAATCACATAGTCCGCCACCTGTGAACTGCGCAATAGCCTATCCACGCGTACCCTAAACACACCCTGGCTGCTCATGGTTAATATCACAACACCCAATGGCTGTTCTCCATCCCAACCACGATACCGAGGTAAGCTGCATCATTCTGTGGGCCTTTGTCTTTCTCAACCTTCTGGCTCCAAGCTAATCCCGTCCAATTCTAGCTCACACATCATACCAGAATTCATCTCGACGACTGTTCCAAACATTTGACCTGGTACGACTTCGAACGTCCTCGAACTTGACCTGAAACCAAGCCCCTAGTAAGGCGCCACACACATTTTATCTTGACAGCATTTATCCATGTTCATATCGTAAATGCCGTGGCCGTCTTGCAGTAAAGTCGGTCTACTCTTATTGTCTAACGTCAGTCTTGACGGCTTCATGCAATTGGCGTAGTGTCAACCATGCACCACTCTTAGCAAATCGAGCCTTGGATATCTTCTTTCCCCTTGCGAGAAAGTGGCCTGTTTGCGATTGGCCTTCCGCAATACGGCCTGTCCCAGGCTTCAATATCCGATCAGTACTTCCATTTGCCATCTCCTCCGCCATCACAAGGATTTTCTTCGAAAAGT
>Ga0115842_100206_pt1 | contig 22093 bp, 23 predicted proteins | sample InSIn2SAF170_2_FD_83856 | JGI IMG/M metagenome (GOLD analysis project Ga0115842, IMG submission 83856)
TCCCCGGATTTCCGAATTTCTTGACTTTCATTGGACCTACATGGCCGGAGAGTAATTCGCATTCGACCTATTCTTTTACCACGGGCGCCTATCCGACCTCCTAGTCTTCGGTTGGCTGCACCTTTAACTGGCTGAGGTGTTTCGCCTTTACCTTTGCGGGCTGCTGTTATTGCTTGAATGGCTTTTGCAGGAGAAATAGATGGTGTTGGTGGTGGAGACTCTGCATGCTTGTCAGCAAATTGGAATTGTAGGTTTGTGACATTGGACAACTCACCATCAACTCTTCTTCGTTCAGATCTAGCATTTCGTTTACTGGCTGCCTCGGCTCTTTGTGCAGCAGCTTCTTGCTTTATTTTCTCTCGTATCTCTTTCTCTCGGTTATTCCGGGCTGCAGCACCACGTAGCTTTGTGCCGTTTTTGCCAGTAAGTGTCTTATCGGTGGGATCAGGGGAACCGCTCTTCTTCGAGGAAGAGTCTGAGATGCTCGAGCCAGTCCGTTGACGCTTGTTAACGGGTCTACGACTACTGGATGTTAGCAAATTGATCTCCGAGAGAAGCTGCTGGATGCATACTCTTCACTCTCATCCCTGGTTCGCTTTCCTAGCGTATCCTGGACTTTACTCTCTTCAATAGCTCTTCTTAGCATTTCATCCTCATCATATGCGCCTCGACTGTTCATTGTAGCCCGTCTCTTCGTGTTTTGCAAGGCCTTATTCTTTAGGTCTTTCATTCTAGCTTGATCAGCAGCAGAGAGAGGAGTTGAACGAGTAGACCCTTCGAGGACCGGCAGATAACGTGAGGACTTGGTCCTATACGCATAATAGTCAGTACCTTAAGTTGTGTATAGCCACTTCGGTCGAGGTCGACAGTAAACCACAGTGAGACGACGAGCGATGGGTAGCATTTCAATGAAAACAACTTACATATTTGCGCCTTTAATTATCTTGTGAAAGTCAGGTCTGCATTTCTCACAGTAGTATTCATCTGGAATGATGGCTTCATCGTTAAGACCCATGCAGCCACCGTGCTGCCACACATGACAATTGTCGCATTGGACGAAGAAATTGCCAATGTCGTCGGACGGTGCTATTAAAAAAACTTTCGTCAGTTGTTTGGTCCTTTGTTGAATTGTTGAGCACTGTTTACCTGTATTATTATACTGTTCTCGTATGCTGGCACTGGGACCAGGATACTCAGCTTGACCACAAATACACCTTGTCACATCATCTTCAATGACTTCGTTATCCTCCTCTTCGACCGATTGCTGTTTGACCAGAGCCTCTTTTTCTGCTTCAGCACCTCGACGACTTCGCCTAGGTGCTGCCTGGTCCGTCCGCGACATGCCGTCAACGTCGTCAACGGATTCTGATCTTTGAACTGAAGCTCTTCTTGGTGAAGCCGAACTAACATTCGCAGGACCATGAGTATTTCGTGTGTCTTTAAGAGTTGTGGTGGACGATGTAGAGGAGTCAGCTTGGGAGGGCGCAGGATGTTGTGCTGATCGTGCTCGGGACGATCTACGTGGGGACATCGCTCGTACGAGCGAGGTAGAACGATTTGCGACAAATGGTATTTGAAGTTGGTTTCGAGCGATTCGAAGGAAAGGTTTGCTGCTCAATCAAGTCGGTGTACAGCAATAGATTGCCCCGTACAGTCAAATGGCACTGTTGGAACGGAGAAGCAATCGTGGGTGAGAAATCGAGGATAAACAAATCTCGGAGCGGTTTTCAGCAAGAATGATCGCTGGAGAGCATTAAAAATCACATTTCAGAAGATGTTCAATGTGTGAAGAGAGAGTGCTGGTGTGGTTGCAGAACAAGCGACCACAACGGCGCAACCTCAGAATGAGTGTGAGCCCTGAGGATCGGCATACTCACGATACGCACCATTTCTGCACGAAGCTCCACCCGAGCCAAATTCCGGCGCCAAGCACTGGCAAGTCGGTTCCCCTCACGAGGCTGATGAGCTGGTGCAGAATTAAGCTGTTGCTTGTGTGAGCTATTTTATGGTTTGTGAAAGGGTGTAATACTGATATAACGGTGAAGTGTATGTACCAGTTCCCCAAAACATATTGAAAGAGGAGCGAAACAGGAAATTGCGCAGCTGGCTGTGTTGAGTGTGCTGAACGACGCGCTGAATGTTCAAAATCTCTAGAGTGCTTCAGCCAATCAAAGTGATTAAGAAGAAAAAGCGCGGAAGCTAAATTGATGACGTATCTCGACGCGTGATTTTGCTGCAATTCCTGGTTACGACGCGTCGAGGCATCAATGTTCAAGATCAAGATGCCTGAAGCTTTTTCGATTCCTTAAACCGAAGCATCGTTTTGTGGCTTTATGCTATCGACTCCTTCTCAAGATTCTTTGCACTGTCAGCCTCTACAACAGGCTCTCCGGCCCATTCCTTCTTAAGCCGCTCGATCTTGGCCTCCAAAACCTTGTCTGAATTAATGTTCACGGCCTTCATCCATTTCGGGTCGATAGCATCCACGCTGAGATATGGACTAACATCCACCTGCTCGACGAGGTCTCGAACTGTACCCATACCAAGGTATGCCCATCGGTTCTTCTTGGCCGGGCCCAGATAAGTAATTTCAAAGTCTTCGTATCGTGGTTGTTGAATCACATTTATGTAGTGCAAAGAGCTGCCTGGCCACACAGCATTAACTCGACCTGTTTCGTTGTTCTTGTACCTACGGCACAGTATCAGCGCGTGTCCGTCTGGGGAAAGGAGATTTCGATTGGCCTTACCATGACCGGCAGTCTTCCGTCCACACTGTATGTCGGAGCCATTCCTGTGTGTGGTCGTTGAACTCATCAGTGATATCCTGCTTGGGCGAAATGCTACAAATATATTCTGACTGGATCTTTTTGATCATTTGCAACGCGTACTTGGAAACGTATGCCAATGGACCCATGACCGAACCATTTTCAACCTGAACTGCATTAGTAGTGCTTCCTAGGTCAAATGCGAATTACTCACCGGCCATGTAGGTCCAATGAAAGTCAAGAAATTCGGAAATCCGGGGATGGCGAGACCCAGGTAACTTTCAGGACACACTTTCCATTTATCGGCAAGGTCAAGGCCATCCTGTCCAACAATGGGAAATCGAGGTCGATAGCTGACGTCAAAGCCTGTGGCACAGACAATAGTGTCACATTCTCGTTCAATACCGTCTTCTCCTACCACGCCTTTCTCGGTGATTTTGTTGACTGCCGTAAAGTGGACATCGACGTTCTCTTTTTGAATCGCACTGGCAACGGTTAGCTTTGGTTCTTCAGGCATAGCGAAATTGAACCTACAGCATGTAAGGGTCGCCTGGGGTGACTCTTCTGCAGCCAAAGCCCCATTTCGGAGTGTAACCTTTGAGGAGTCGCTCGTCTTTGATGAACTCGGCCATTCGAGCCCTCAGCGCTTTCTGCCCTTCACTTTGTGCAGTAGCATTCTTGTAAAAGCTGCCCCACAAGCCGTTGACCTGGTCTTCAATGCTCTTGGCTTCTTCAACAAGCTTTTGAGGATCCTCGCGGAATGTCTTCTTCTGTTCCTCTGTGTATATGTGATTTTGACCGTAGTTGTTTGCAATTTGTACAAACCAGACGCCTGTAACAACGTTAGCTCTTTGAGGTATATTAGAGTTCATGTGTCCATCACCTGTTCGAACAAAGATGTCCATGTGCTTGACATGAGGTTGCATCGTGGGAACAGTCTGTATGCTTGAAGCACCACTTACAATGATAGCAACGCGATCTCCTTTCCACTGCTCAGCTTGATAGTTTTCAGGCCACCTCGCAGTGTGAGTAATTCGTCCCTTGAACTTCTCCATGCCTTCAATGTTTGGCCACTTAAAATTGTTCAAGATACCGGTGCCGTGTAGTAGAACATGGCATCTATCATCAAAGAGCCTTGTGCTGCCATCAGACTTGATCTCCTTGATTTTGACTAGCCATTCGCCACTGTCTTGCTGCCAATAGCAGCCAACGATCTCGTGATTGAAATGCATGTACTGCCGTAGTTTCCATACTTCACATACCTTGTCGAGATATGCCCAGATGTCGGGGCTGTAGGAAAAGAAACGTGGCCAGTCAGGGTTCAGTGCGAATGGGAGCGTGTAGGCGTGGCTTGTCATTAGTTAGCAACCATACTCCAAATGGAAGATCTGTTTTGAAGGACGCCAATAAGTAATCGTTGCGTACCTGGGTATGTCACAAGCACATCCTGGATATCTGTTCTCGAGCCATGTACCGCCGATATCCTTGTTCTTTTCATAGATGACATGCTCAACATTCTCTAGCTCTTTCTGCAAGTAGTATGCATTCATGATTCCAGTAACGCCAGCGCCGATACTGAGAACGCGGATCTTGCGAACTGTTGGGGCATGCATGACAATGTCAGGTATTTCATACTTGGGATCCCGGGGCACGCCATTGTTAGCATAGCCGTCGGTCTGGAAGTTCGCGAGCGTCTCGATGTCGGGCGCCATGTTGGATATGTGGTGTGGCTAAGTGAGCTATCAAACCTATCCCGATTGCTTGAAGGGTTAAGAAGGACTGTCAAAAAAAGGGTAGTACACAATAGGGAATTCACAGAGCAGGAGCAAAGAGAAAAGAGCTAAAATCTTTAATTCATCTAGACGTGCAATCGAAGGAACAAGTGGGATCCCTCGGACAGGTAAGAGATCTCCCTCCATGTCTGAGTCAGGTGCTTCGATTCAACCACAGGTATTGCCGATGAACTGTGAGAAGTGGTGTATGAGCTGGTGGCCTAAGTTGGGCCGTATGATGCTCGAAGGACCGAGGCTTGGTCAAGCTTAATCCGGCGAAAGCTGTTCGTGACGGCGTAGCAGGTGAGTCGTACCACTAATAGGACGAGTCGTTTCTGCCCCTCTTTTCCCTGACCCATGATGGAATACCGAATTGTAACGAGACTGTCAACCGAGCTTGGCGTTTCACACCCCGCATGTCGGTAATACACGCTATTCCGCCCCGCATTTCGAATGATGATACTTAGGTACTCAGTGATTTGCATCCAGGTACATAGTATGCTGTGCCGGCTCGGCAACACCTCAAGACAATGAACAGTCTAGTGAAGTGCTCCTCGAAGGCAAACAGCCAGGACATCGTCCTGATGGGCCTGTCAGAGGCATATTTCGGTAGTCATGAGTATCACCGACTGATGCATCCTCCACTCGCAGATAAGGCGACCATTAGCCTGCAAAACTTAGACACTTCGATGGACGAAGATGATCCAAAGAGTGCATTCTCTTTGTTGCGTACTCCCAGTATGATTCAATAAGTGCCACGAAGCCGTATGTCTCGAGAACTACGACCAATAGCAATTGTGAATTCGTCGTTCTCAGGCATGCTCCAGTTTTGTTGAACAACAGACCAGTAGCTGAGATCTTTGCGAGTGAGATGCATCTCGACTGACTTAGTCTTGCCCGCCTCAATCTCTACCTTTTCGAAGTTGCGAAGCACTTTGACAGGCGTGTCTATCAGTTCGCCACTAACAGAGTCTGTTACATGGTCGGGAAAGCTAACATACAGCTGTACGACTTCTTTCCCACTCCGAGAGCCAATATTTCGAATGTTGATAGTGACCTTCACGTGGCTCTCGAACAGGCTAGGGTTGCCACCTTCGCCGCCTCCTGCGCCACTCGGCTGGCGTTTGCTGTCGTAGCCTTCAGGATATGGATACGTTCCCTGCTTGATCTGATCCGTGCTGGTGATCCAAGGGTATATGTACTTTTTAAGCCTTCGGAAGCCACGAGGAAGCAAAGCTGATTCCGGATCCACAGCCGTGCCCGAATATTCAGGTGGTTGCAGAGCTTCAGGTCGTGGTGCAGGAAGCGCAGACTTGGGTTTCAGCGCCTCCACCTTCAGGTCGGAATACTCGAAGGTAGTGTAAGAAAGCCCGTGACCAAATGGATATCGAGGCTCGATGTGGTTTTTGTCGAAGTGACGATAATCGATGTACAGACCCTCCTTGAAGTTTACTTGTGGCGCAATGTTATTAGGATAGTATAGCACTGGAGCACCATCACCATATTCAGCAACACTACGTCCAATAGTGTAGGCCAATCTTCCACTTGCGTCTACCTTACCAAAAAGCACATCTGCGAGAGCGTTGCCACTCTCCTGACCAGGGAGATTCGCAAGCACAATGCCACGAACATTGGGCAGGTCTGCGAAATCTTCCATGATAACAGGGCCGACCGAATGGATAACCACAACGACCGGACCTCCACACGTGTCAGCAACCTGGCGTATCAGCTTCGTGCCGCCATTCTGTAGCTCGAGGTCATTTCTGTCAGCTCGGACACCATTCCAAGCAAGGTAGCCCTCTCCAGCATCGGAATTGGCGAAGACAATGCAAAGATCCTGGTGTGTGAGATTGTTTAATTCGCTTTTGAAGAGCTTGTTCGACAACAAACTCGAGATCTGGACGTTTTCAGCGCTGAAGTACTCCCGAATGGCTGAAAGTGGGTCAATAAGATAGGGAAACTCAGTAGCTCCACTACCCCAGCCAACAGCTAAAGTCCCCTGGTTGCACCCTCGATCTTCACAGAAGTTAGCACCTTTGCCAGGACCCGCGTCTTCCCCAATGATCATCACTTTGGCCTTGTGGTCAAGGTGGAAGCTTGCAAGGTCATGTTCGAGTGGCAATATCGAATTGTCGTTCTTGAGCAGCACAGTGCCTTCTTGTGCCACTTCACGAGCGACATTCCTGCTTTCAATAGTTGATGCTTCAATAAACTCGTTCACGACACCTTCCTCCTCACTGTCATCTGCTGCATTGTGCAATTTCCCGATTTCGTCGTTTGTCCATGAGGAGAAGTTCGGACCCGACTCTGAAGAGTCCTGACCAACTTGATACCAAGCAGCTACAATTCTGGTTGCCATGTCATCCAGTCGCCCGATAGGTACGGACCCATTCAACATAGCTATTGTGAGCTCTTCGCCAAATAGCGGTTTGCCGTCTTGCCAGTAAAGCCCATCACCTGGCATGGACATATCAAGGCCCGCAAGCGCACTGGCGACACCAGATCGTTGCGCAAGCCAATCTGACATAACATAACCTTGAAAGCCTAGCTCTTCCTTCAATATACCGTTCAGCAACCAAGAATTTTGACAAGCGTAAGAGTTGTTGACCATCTGGTAGGAACACATCACGGATGATACCCCCGCTCGCACGCTTTCTGCAAATGGCCAAAGATAAAGCTCATGTAAGGTGCGGTCATCGATGTTGGAGGAGAGCGCTTCGGGAAGCCCCCATTCAAGGGGTCTTCGAAAATGCTCCTGCTCATTCCCAATATAGTGCTTGGCTGTAGCCTGAACGCCCTGCGATTGAATACCCTTGATCGTTTCAGCAGCTGCTACTGCCTGGAGGACAGGATCGCTCCCGAAGCCCTCCCAATTTCTTCCACCAGCGGGGTTTCGTCCAAGCGGTCCCATCGACGGGCCAAGTAGAACATTCACACCTTTCAACTTCGCTTGTCGACCATGAGCCTCGCCTCTCTTGCGCATCAAATTGCGATTCCAAGTGGAACCTACAGTAATACCAGCTGGCAATGCATCACTGCGGTCAGCGAAGCGGATGCCAAGAGGCCCATCCTGAAGGCACAACGAGGGAAAGCCAACTTGTGCAGCTTGGCCAGTGGTACCGACGCAGAGATCCATTCCCCATCCAGTTCCTGTAGTAATGTTAACCTTCTCGACCAAAGTCATACGTTCAACCAGCTTCTGGGCTTTCCCGTAGCTATCGGCCCAGCTTGGTACCGTACCACCTCTTGGTGTAGGATACCATGGTGGAGACTGCCCGTCAATGAGGCCATTTCTGTAAGCCAGCCAACCAACTGTAGTCAACAAGAAGACCACGATAATGGCAACTGCCGCACATATTGCTATGCAAGTTTTTGACAAACGAGAACAGCCACAATACCCCAGATGTCGTTGCTGGAGCTTCAGGTCGGTTTCAGGGGCTTCCACGAACGTCAGCTTGCTATCAAGATCAGCTTCCGAAACATCGTCGTCAGTATATCTAAGCGCCTGGCCGGTTGGGAAGTGATGGTCGGCATCGTCCTCTTTTCCCAAGGTGCGGTATGTCCCTTTCGACGACATGGCTAGTGCAGTCTTTAGCTCAACGGAACCGAAGAACTCTGCCAGGCAAGTTGAATGCCTTGGTAAGCATCATCGAGGTTGCCGCTTTCTGAGCGTGATAATGGTGTAGCAACCACACATGCAGCGGCAAGTTTGATGAATTCATTGATAATACCAACTCGTTACCTAATCACGCTGTATGAGACACCGAAATTGGAGTGCCCGTCGGAAGCTTCCGACAGCTTCGAGTGCTTGATCAAACCAGCCGCTTGTGTGGGCAATGACAATGTTCAAACAGGGCGTTTTGCTTCGAGGAGGCCAAGAGCCTCGGTTGCGGCTCGCCCTGCACCGTGATGCCTACGAGAGCTGCGCTGCCGTGGTGGGTGAGCTTGGAAACACCGACATCCGAAAGTCAAGCGGCTTCCGCAAGCTGTTACATAGTGCTCCAGTATGTGTTTTGCTTTGACAGATCTTTCAAGCTTGGATTGGTCGAGCCTGCTGTGACTGCCCTTCTAGAGCTGCGTATACTGTGTGTTGATAGGAGCTTTCCGCAGCTTAAGTACACAAAGTCTTGTCCTCCCCCACACCATCTTCTTGCTCAATTTTCCCAGTAGACAGTGGACAATAAGAACAAGAAATGCTAGCATCGAGTGTGATCAAGCGTGCTCCGCTAAAGCGACTGGCTGCTGGATCTTTTGCTGCAGCACGACCTTCACCTATTCTCCGAGCTCGATCGCAGGTTGTTCAAACGTCACAAATACTACGACCAACCATGGCTTCTGCCTTTTCGACCACAGCCCCCAAGGGCTCGTCTATGCCCTCAAAGGCCGACACTGCAGATTACGACCCAGAAATCAGAGACATTGCAAGTTACGTTCACAACTACAAAATCGATTCCGACTTGGCCCTCGACACCTCACGATACATCCTGCTAGACACAATCGGTTGTGGTCTCGAAGCCCTACGATTCCCTCAATGTACCGCTGTACTCGGTCCGATCGTACCTGGAACTACTGTGCCAAATGGTACCAGAGTTCCAGGAACTCCATTCATTCTTGACCCTGTCAACGGAGCATTCAACATTGGTACTATGATTCGATGGTTGGACTACAACGACTGCTGGCTTGCGGCTGAATGGGGACATCCCTCCGACAATCTTGGTGCTATCTTGGCTGTCGCTGACTGGATCTCAAGAACCAACAGAGCTGGCGGCAACCTAGGCAACGGCAAGATCTTGACAATCCGAGATGTCCTTGAGGGCATGATCAAGGCTCACGAAATTCAGGGCTGCTTGGCTCTCGAGAACTCCTACAACAAGGTTGGTCTCGACCACGTTGTATTGGTTAAGGTTGCGTCTGCTGCTGTTGTTAGCAAAATGCTGGGCTTGAATGAGTCGCAGACAAGAGATGTCGTTACACAAGCTTGGGTTGATGGTCAGTCTCTACGTACATACAGACACTCGCCCAACACAATGTCTCGAAAGTCATGGGCTGCTGGTGACGCGTGCCAACGTGCTGTTAACCTTGCCCTCAAGGTTAGCCAGGGTCAATCAGGTGTCCCTACCGTTCTTTCGGCCCCAGTCTGGGGTTTCTACGATGTCCTGTTCAAGGGCAAGAAGTTCGAGTTCCAGAGAGAATATGGCAGCTATGTCATGGAGAATGTCCTCTTCAAGGTATCTTATCCAGCTGAGTTCCACTCTCAAACCGCGATTGAGTGCGCGCAGAAAGTCAACAAGGTTTTGAAGGACATGGGCAAGACTGCCGAAGATATCAAGGAGATTACATGCCGAACCCACGAGGCTTGCATCCGAATCATCGATAAGCAGTTCAAGGCCATGGACAACTTTGCCGATAGAGATCACTGTGTGCAATACATGGTTGCGACCATGCTTGTCTTCAACCGGCTAGAAGCCACAGATTACCTTGACGGCAGTGAGGCGGCTACGTCACCTCTGCTTGAAGACCTTCGAAAGCGTATCAAGTGTGTTGAGGACCCACAATTTACCAAGGACTACCATGATCCTAACCTCCGAACCATCTCCAACGCCTTGACAGTTACGTTGAACGACGGCACAGTTCTTGACGAGGTTGTGGTGGAAGCACCTCTTGGTCATCGATTGCGAAGAGATGAAGCTAAACCAGAGATCCTGGCTAAGTACAAGCGACACTTGGGTCATCACTTCCCAGAGGCACACATCAAGGAACTGGTTGAGCTTGGCACTGATGCCAGTAAGTTAGACAGCATGGAGGTTGATAAGTACATGGACTTGTATGTTAAGGAGAAAATGGAATGGTAGAACCATGAAACCAAAAAACCCGTATAGATGATATAGCAAAGGCGTCTACGTGCGCCAGGTTGGTCGTTCTTGATTACATTGACCTTGCCTGATAAATTGAAATGAATAAAAAGTACGGGTTCAAATTCTGGATGATGTGTCTTCTTGGGGTTGACGTCGCCGTGGCTGCGTCCCAACCATCAGGTGTAGATGTCTCTTCCTCGTACGTGTGAGCTTGCGTCCACAAGAATGTAAAAATCCAAAGCTACCAGCCCGGGATGATTGATAATCTGCACATACCAAAGAACAATCGAAGCAGAATGGATACCGTGGGTATAGGGTACAAGTCCTACACCTTGCGAGATCAAGGTGCCCAGATCCCCGGCTTTTCAAGCACAGTCTGCGGCCACGTTGATATAAACCCAAGACCGTGTCCACTGTGAGTGCTGCCTTTTCTTTGACCATAAACAAACCACATTATTTGTTATTGTTGTCCCTTTCTTTGCTCAAAGCATCTAGCAAATCTACAACCGAAGATTCCGGTTTGGGAGATTGTAATCGTTGAATGCTTCGTCTTTGTTCTTGCTGATTGGTATGTTATACTTCCGCTTTCTGAAAGCATGAGACCAATGCTTGTACTTCTGAGTCTCACTCTCCTTTTGTCTAAAACATCACAATGATCAGAGACAACAGGCCAGCCACATCGGAACCGCATAATACAGGCAATCGAGGGCTAGGTGTCTTGATTGCAGAAGTGTGACCAATACAGTGCTGAGAATCCCAGCCGCCAATCATGGTTGTCCTCTTAGGGTTTCACCAGGGAGCTGCAAACCAGCAACAACACATCATTTAGTGAACATATGGTGCTTATAGTGAGTAAGTGAGTAGGTGAGGTGGCTACATTGCAAACGCCTGAATTGAACCTTTCCATGTGCTAGCTAGCTTCATCCAGCTTTGCAGTCAATCCTTGATAGGAGTGTTCAAACAAGAAGTGAAGGTAATAGGTATATAGAGGTAAATATTGGAAGTATTCTCTCCCAACCCTCTGCTGTGAAAGTGAAAGCACCCTCACTGTTACCAAGTCAAGTTCTTTGCTTAGCGCATGCCAAACATTTCTCGGCCGTTTGCAGTGACTGTCACAGCGTGTATTTCCATCAGTGAAGGTATCAGCCTTGCGATTTTATGCGTTACGTTTGTCCCTCCACCATATCAATGTAACTGCAGCAAGACAGTCAACAATTTTCTTCCTTCAACTTTCATTCTCTACTTCGATCTTCGTAGCACAGCTACTTTGATCCAATACTTACTTCAACCGATCCTTGCATTGACCAATAGTTGTTGTGATCAATACTTGTCTCGATCAAACACTTATTTCAATCCAATACTTATTTCGACCGATAGTTGCCTCGATCTATACTTGTCTCAACTGATACTTGACCCAATCAACAATTTATTTCAATCCAATACATTTACCTCGATCACCTTGACAAAATGTCGTTCAGCGAAGTATTCTCAGCAATCTTCACGATGCTCCTCACCTTCTTCACAATGGTCAATTCATTCATCTGCCACGCAGTCAACCACACAATTCCTTACTACCACCACCAATACAAACATGGCTACTGGCGCAGCAACATGTCAATCAGGAAACTTCTCACATTCTTCGTGATGATCATCGTTATTATCATGATAAAGGCGAGCAAATTCATCACCAGAGTCGTTGAAGACATTGTCTTTGTCTACGAAAACATATACCCTATCGTTCAAGACTGCATTCATGCTGAGACCGTCAAAGCCGCCAAATACACAAAATATCAGACTGCGGTACAGCCAGATACAAGCGTACACCACGTAAACACTACAAGAGTACATCACACAAATACCTCGACCAAGCTATCCTCCAAACCAGCCTTCCAGCACGCCAGCCAACTCGCAGAAACTATCCCAGAACACGCGTCGCAACGAGATATCCAAGCTACCATCGTCCACAGCCTCGAGACCCTCCCAGCCCTGATCCAACAAGAGATCACCAAAGCAATCACCCCCCTCGAAGCTCAAATCAAACACCAACAATCCACCATCAACCTCCTCCTCCACCAATCCTACCAGACGACCAGAGCCACCACTAAGAAAGACGACTCTGAACAAGTAACCGACCTCAAAGAGAAGGTCTCGGAGTTACGCGAGGCTCTCAAAACCAGCAACGCCTGGATCGGCAAGTACATGAACGACATGACCCGACTCCAGCGCACGCTGCTCTTCGTCAACTCGCGTGAGCCGAGCAAGATGCTCACGAAGACGATTGAGGTGTTGAGGGAGTACAATGCGATGAAGGGCCCGTTGAGCTATGCTCGGTGCTCGGAGCAGGAGATTGCGGAGAATTTGAACTCTCGCTTCTCTGTGCACTTCCCCGATGAGGAGGACGAGGAGGATGAGGAGGAGTATAGCGAGGAGGGAAAGGAGGAGCGTGAGGAGAGCGCTGGGGAATACGAGGGTGAGGAGAGTGAAGGTGAAGGTGAAGAGGAGGTTGAAGACGGCGAGGAGTACGCCATCCCCCCCGACGACGCTGAAAGCGCGGGCGAGGACGAGGAGGAGCGGGAGGAGGACCGCGAGGACGGAGAGGAGGTAGATGGGGATTGGGAGGACGAGGAGGAGCCTGAGAGCAGCGCTGGAGCAGTAGCGGGCTCAGTTAGTCTGTTGGACCGAATGTCCAGCAGCAACCCTGAGCAAGATGCCCTGCTCCAGCGTCTGCGAGGCGAGGCTGCTTCTGGTTCTGGTTCCGGAGCTGAACCAGAGGCTAGTGCATAGACGGAGGAAGAGGAGGAGGTGAGCGGCGTTGAAGCTGCTGCTGAGGCTAGATATGCTCAGCTAATAAACAACAGATGAATATGTGTGCTAGCACAGAGATAGGTTCCTTAGCTTCGAGTCATTATGGCTTGAGGCTGTTTGGGAGCTTGTCTTGTGTGCTGGTGCATGTGTGAGTCTTGTTGTTGGATACGGCGGTAGATACCCACGTACAGTATCGACGAATGAATGGATCGTTGCTACACTTGTTTATGCATACTACGTGGTGTGTTTTGAGTGAATTTGTGTTTCTTGGACTATGCTGGGAAGCTTGTGTGCTGATGGACACTCGGATAGAATGGTCACCTACTATATGTAGAATTGGAGTGCAGCGAAGTGTAATAGAGAAGAGGAAGTCATACAGGTTTGATCAATGCAGGTTTGCGTACTCTTCAAAAGTCTATGTACTTCGTACGTAAATCGGATTCGTGACTATCACAGCTTAAGTTCAGGCCACTTCTCCCGAAAACTCCCAATCGTATCTCTAATCGACTCCTCAAAGCTCCTAAACTTCTGCACACCCATAGCCTCATAAGCCTTCGTAGCCTTGACAGTTGGTTCGTCATCCGGCCATCCCCAGCCCTCCACATACCCTGCTCCTGGCGTCCCCTTGAAGAACCTATCCGCAGACTCGGGGTATAGCTTCTGCAGCAAATCTGTGCATGCTTGAGGCGGAGCCTTCCCGTTCGTGGCGAGGTATCTGTTCCCGCTGCTCTGTTCGGGGTGCTCCATGCACCAGACGTGTAATGCTGCGGCGTCGCGCACATCGATGTATGAGTGGCCACCGATTTGGGGCGGGAGTTTGCCAAGGGCTTTTGATTGGCCGGACCAGATTTGGTAGACTGGGAGGAGGGTTGCGTTGAGGTTGTCGGGGTGGTCGGGCCAGTTGACTGGTGGACCTGTATTAACGCCGGGGTTGACTGAGGATAGGGATAAGTTGAGATGTTGGATGTCGGGGTGTGTGTCGGCGAAGGCCCACATGCTGCGCTCTGCTGCGGCTTTTGAGGCTCCGTAGGCGACCATGGGGAGGAAGGGGCCTTGGATCTCGCTTTTTCGGGCTACGCTTGCGCCTGTCTCGTTCCAGTCGGCTTCAGTGTAGGCTCTGTTTTCGGTGCCGCCTTCGCTGATGGGTGGATGGCGCCAGCGGTCGACGATTGCGGCGATGGAGCTTGTGAGGACGAACGATCTGATTTTTCCGTTGTGAAGTTTGTTCTCGTTGTATACTGATTGGAGGATGGATATGACGCCACCAATTGCGGGTGCCATGAATGCTTCGGTGGTTGTTAATTTGAAATCCACCGGTGAAGCGGTGTGGATGACAGCGTGGCAGCCCTTGACAGCTTCGTCAAAGACACCGGGGCCGGTGATGTTTGAGATAACGACATGTTGTAGAGGCAGGGGAGAAATGGATGCGTAAGGTTTGAAGGCTGGCTGTGAGAGTATACGATCAAGTGTAGTGGCTGAACGTGATGTGCCACGGACCGTGTAGCCTGTTTGTAATAAAATCAGAGCGATGTGAGAGGCTATGTAGCCATTGATGCCTGTCACAAGGATGATGCTGGAAGAGTTGGCGGAATTAGATGGAGAGGCTTCCAGGTTCGACATCTTTTCCGTGAGCTTGAGCGAAGTGCAGGCTAGGCCACACCGGTAATAGGGACTGGTGTTGGTTTGTTGGCAGAGGTTATGCAATTGACCACTACGATCACTGCAACAATAACTCTGACGTTTGTGACTTGCTTGGTTACGTACCGTATGTGTGAGGTTGGGTTTGTGCTTATCTGAGCTCCGAACACTGAATAAACGATGGCCGCTCGCATGCGTCGATAACACCAAGTGTACCGGTCATCAGTGTCTACCTGCTACAGTACATAAGCTAGTATCGTATGGATATCAACCAGTGGTGAGCAAATTGGCCGATTTTTGGCCCCGGCTTGTGCTGTATTCGGCCACTTGGACCGAACCTTGGTGAAGCAAAGTCGTAGCATGAACCGGCTGCCATTTTGATTCTTGCTCGTCTATCCATACAGCTCAGCAGATTGTCACATGTCCAATTGCTCTACTGGTCCATACGCATTATGAGGCCTGAGTCCAGATGAGAATTCCAGGATGTGCAAGCCGTTCATGTTGTTTCACGAAACTTTCGTAGTTTCATCTCAACCCCTACATACCCTGTCCACTATCGTTGTCCCATCAAAGCGTCGAGATTAACTTGCTTGGTTAGCTATATATTCACATGCACAGGCACTCTACCAGGATTCTGTAAAGATGATGTTTTTGTGTCACTGTGGCTTCGCTTCCAGCCTTGGCAAATGTGTCAGCAATACGAGCTTACGACCACCTTCGCTCCTAAAGTGTGCTCGGCCAGGAATACTCGGACAAAGGCCATTGCAAATCTTTGCTGAAGGGAGCTGACAATATTGAAAAGGCCTCGGTCTTGCAGGCTGCTTAGGCCTTCAAGACATGAAGCATGCGTTTCGATATTGCCTGGTTTGAAGGCTGCACTCAGGTCGACCCTAGGAGGGAAACAGTCACTTCTGTCTATGCTCTGAAATGATTGGCAATGTGTGGATGAAAGATGCTGGCCATACCTCAAGGTTTCGCTTGCCAAGCAGCCACAACATGGGGTTTCCGGAGGCCTTACGAACATGAGCAAGTTCGACTGAGGACCATGCTGTGGCACTGTCAAAAAGTGTTCCATCACACCTTAAATACAGAGCCGGGTCCATTCAGCGAATTGTCCTACAGCGCAGCCTGATCCTGCGTTGATGAGAACAGGTTTCGGAATCATCGCTGCAATGTTTCTAATCACCCCTTTGCTAAGTGGTATCTATAACATTCTCACAACACGATTGCTAGGTTGGACGGTGACGATTCAGGGGATTACTGGAAAGCAGTACGCTAAAGGAGCACCGGAATACACGGACGCTAGCTACCAGTATGCAACCTCGACTCACAAAGTTGACCATGATATGAACCCAGCTCTTGTCATCGAGCCTAAGAGCAAAGAAGATATTAAGCTTGCTCTTGAGTATGCAAGGAAAAACAAAGTTGCTGTCGCCATCAGAACCGGAGGACATCAATACAGCGGTGCTTCATCCACTGGTGGTAAGAACATTCAGCTCGATCTCAGACATACTTTTGAAAGCCCTGACGACAAAATTATATTCATTAAGGATGGAGAAACATTCTTGAGGACAAGTGTCAGCCAAGGCCTTGGGACTTTTAATGCCTGGCTCACACAGAGAGGACTTTTTATTCCCCATGTAAGTTGATGTTGCCCATCAGTCACGGTTACATGAGCTAATGGCTGTTCAGGGACAATGCACAGAAGTTCACATAGGTGGTCACGTTCAGACCGGCGGCTATGGTCAGCTTGCCCGTTCTTTCGGCCTTTTCGGTGATTATGTTCGAGTCATCGAGCTGATCGATCACAATGGCAAAGAGCTTTCTGTTACCCGGAAAACCGATCCCGACCTGTTTTTCGCTATTCTTGGTGGCAGTCCGGGAAACTTCGGAGTCATTACTCATCTCACGCTCCAGGTCCATCGAGATCGTGACTATGTCGGGTCCAGGGGTCTAAGAGCCCTTTATCTTTATGACCCAACTACCCTGAAGCGATTGGTCGACATTCTCGTCAAAGCATCAGATGATCCTGACTTCCCGCCCAACTATGATCTCTGCATTAGTGTTCTCAGCTCATCCTTCTTACTCTTTGACCTCTGGCCTGAACTCGACGGTCAGATGCGCGAAGAACACCCGGAAGTCTACGGCGAGGATGGCTTGCCTGGTTGGCCAAGGACTATCGTGGTGTACGCCCAATGGGTACCTCTCAAGCCAAACGATGAAATGTCCTACAAACCAGATTTCTTCTCACAATTTGACGAGGACAAGATCTTCGGCTGGGTGGAGCAGAAGGCCATGTCAAAGCTCACTGGTGATTGGATATTCCGTAACGTCCGCGAGTTTGACCATCCGTATGAGAAACGTACATATACTACCAACTCTACGAATCTTCAAGGACAGGGCTGGCCTGAATGGGTGACGAACCGGATCGATGCTATCATCAAACCAGAAGCAAATCGCTGTTGGCTTAGTGTGCAACTTCAGATGTACGGTGGGAAAGAATCAAGATTCAGACAGCATGCAGATAATGGTACGAGCTTCAGCTTCAGAGACAGCACGCTCGTCGCGACTCTTGATTGCTTCCACACTCCTGAGGCCAAACAACGAGCGCTCGACTGGCAGGCAGTCAACGATCAGGAAGGTATTGGACCGAATGGCAAGTTCAGCAGGGATGATCGAAGAGTGTTATGGGGAAGCTACGGCGACTACAATTTGGCCAATGTTTGGGATAAGTATCACGAGTCAAAGGAGAAGTATGACCGGTTGAGGGCGGTCCGTAAAAGAATGGATCCTAATGGGCTATCCACTCCGAACACTTTCTGTGTTCCGCGAGCAGACTGATGTATTGTTTCTGTCTGGCTATGAAAGGTAATGGATGCGGACCGACGAAGCGAAGTAAGGTACAACCAAGTCCGAAAGTGGAACGTAAGAGCAGGCCTGAAACTTCGGTACTGATGTCCTGATCAATCTTTGCAAATACCTAGGTAGTGATTCACAGAGAAGATAGCTCGGGTTGTCCTTTGGCGGAGGATGAAGTGGATGAATCCCATAACGCTTGCTGAATGCTTACTCCTGTCGAGAAATGTTGGAGCTTGATTGACTACCTCTTCGAATTGCTCAAGGCACAATTAAAAATCTTACAATTTTGATAGGACCTTGCACCGAAGTTCGGTACACAATTACTTGAAGGCTGCTGACTCGAGAATGGCCAAGTGGCGACCAACGGTCAAGTCAACTCCTCTTGTAGCAACCTCTAGGAGACGAATACAGCCCACGTGATTAGTATGGGAAACGCGTCACCGAAAGCCACGACCCACTCTGACCTTGGCATTTATGACAATGGAAGTACGAACTTAATACCTCTGGAAGAACAACCAATGCCATTGATTAGCTGAGACTCCCAAGTATCCCACAACCCAGAACGCAAAGACTCTTGCGCAGTCACGACATGAATAAGGTAAAAGAGTGTTGAAGACAAAGGTCGACACCAAGATCTCTGAATTTTGCTGTCTCGCTTCAGATAGGTCCGGGATAATGACCAACCTGGATCCGTCAGGAGTGGAACTCTCTTTCAACAGGGTTCCGGTTGGCCAACTGAGCGGAGTGAGCGGAAAATCCTCTCCATTGTGGCCCACCCATCCTGGGTTGGTGGAGTTCGATCAAAGCAGCACTGCATGGATCTCCTTATCAAAACAGCTCTTCAGCTTCCACGTCATGCCACGTTATAGCATTTTACGAATTTACATCACAACATTACTCTCTCGATGACTACCGTTCAGCTCCTATGTCAAAGCTGAACGACTGCCGAGCTTCTTAGAGGCACAATATAATCGAAAGCTTTTTCAAGTATGGCCTCAGCCTTGCTAAAAAGCCGATGCCGCCGGGCAAGCTTCTTGAACAAGGTCCGCAACGTCTGTTGATTCGATTCAACTCCTATGAACTGAATGTTCTTCTAGGTAGCCAAGGCAGAAGATCTCATTGATCTCTTCCCGCATAACTCCTACATTGGTTGGTCCGGTTTCACCGGCGTCGGCTATCCCAAGTAAGTCGGCTAGCATAGCCAAGACCTTGATCGTACAAGCAATAAACCACTTTCTCATACACCTTTAGCCATCAAGGCTCTAACTCTGCTCGCCAGGAAAGTCCCCACTGCCCTGGCTGACCATGTTGAAAAAAACAACCTGCAAGGTCAACTCAAATACAACCTTTAGCCCTTTATGCACAAGGCAAGAGGCAAACAATAGGTTTGCCACATATATACCAGTCTGGAGAGCCAGCTCGTAAGAGATAGATCATCAATCGTAGCAATCACACTTCACACATACTAAGTACCTATGCCAGTTGCCAGTTCACAACTAATGCGGACGGCTATTTAGACATTGAATCTACCATCATCTTTCTGCGCTGTGGTTCCATGTGATCCAGGTTTCTGTTGGTACGTAGAACTCGACGTACGTATCCATATGCAGCGCTTCATACGTAGGTACCTACTTAAGAAATGGCGGAATCGCTAGACGATCCCTATGCTACGTAGATTTCGTGGACATGGTGTCCGAGAATACTCAATCGAAGGGTTCACGTTCGCAATGTTGTTTTTCCCGAGGCTGAAATACAAGTACGTACGTATTCTGCCCTTCTTTTCTTGAAAGTGCAAAGACATACATACATCAAATCCACCCAGGCTTCCTTTCATTTCTTGTGAGGAACAACGTCAATCATCTCCGGACTCCATCCATGCTCGAGAGCATGAAAAACTGCTGATTGGTCTTGATGATCTGTTTGTTTCATTTGACACGCAGACAGGATGCTACGTACGTACGTACGTACGTATTTGCCGAATACAACTCTCTAATGGATTGTGAGCGAAGTTGTCTGTGCAATCGTACTGTTATTAAAGTACGTAGGAGTCAGACATTTCGAGAGTAAGTAAGTACATATGTAGTGGTGGATAAACTAGTACTGTATCATACGTACGTAGTTCTGTCAAGGATGCAGAATCCTCTGTTTGGCGAGGCTCTTGAGATTCTGAACTTCCATAGTTGTGCAGTAATGTATGTAGGTATGTAAGGTAAGGTACGTGCCTGCCTTGCTTTCACGTCCGGAGTTCTCCGTCGTGCCTTCCAAAAGACTCGGAATTTTATACTGTACTGCTCTTGCCACGCTAAGTTACGTACTGTATATACATACCATAATGCATGTGTACATGTGCCTGCGCGTTAACGAAATTTCCACGCCGTTCTCGATTTCTAGTTGTTGTTAACAGCAGTAAACAAGTGCTAGCACGTATGTGTAAGAGTCAATACGGGCTGAACACTTCATGTTGTTTCGTTGTTTTGAGGAGTATTTGCTTTGGTTAATGCGCAATATACGGTACGTACGTACGTATGTACTGGTATGTACATACGTATGTACCGTGGTGTTGGCATCTGTGCTGACACTGGTGTTACTATTATAGTACGTAGTTTGGCTGTCATGATAGGTGATATCCTAGTGTGCAAGAATGATGGCCATCATCTCCTGGATATCCTATCCCACGTACGTAGCCATGCTTTGGAAGAATTTGCTAAGTAGGTACGTATGTACTCTGTCTATCCTTTCAATCGCACGAACCAATGAGGCGTGAAATGAATAAGACCATAGTAGATGCCGTAGTTACCTTTAAACCACAGGATTACTCCACCCATCGATCTTCATCGTCCCCTTCTCCATCAAGTGTCGATGCATATCGAATGCATTAAACAACAAATGTGGCTCACGACCCCATCCCTTCCTCAAACATATCTGCTCCGCTGTCTCGAAATACTCCTTCAAAATCGGCTTGTACTCTGGATGCGCACACTTGTCGATGATCACTCTCGCTCTCTCTCGCGGACTTAGGCCACGTACATCTGCTAGTCCTTGCTCCGTCACGATGATGTCTAGATCGTGCTCGGTCTGGTCGACGTGCGTGCACATGGGTACGATGCAGCTAACGCCTGTTGGGTCAGTTTTTGATGGGCGAGTGCTCGGTGTGTGCATGATGGAGTACTTTGAGGAGCGGAGGAAGTCTGCGCTGCCGCCGAGGCCGTTGAGCATGCGGCTGCCCATGACGCAGGTGGAGTTTGCGTGTGCGTAGATATCGACTTCGACGGGGGTGTTCATGCCGATGACACCGAGACGTCTGATGATTTCGGGGTTGTTGGAGACCTGTTGGCTTCGAAGTAGGAGTTTGGTGTGGTAGTTCTCCCAGCCGTCGTAGAAGCGTTTGAAGCCGCCCGGTGAGAAGCGGATGCTTGTTGCTGTTGCGAAGTCGAGGTTGCCTGAGTCGAAGAGATCTAGGAAGCTGTCTTGAAGCACCTCTGTCCAGACTTTGAGGTTCTTGAAGTCGGCTCCGCCTTTGGCTAGTCCACCGACGACGGCGTTTGCAATGTTGCCGATTCCTGATTGTATTGGGAGCAGGTTCCTGGGTAGCCGTCCGTGTGCAACTTCGTGCTGGAGAAACTCGATGATGTGACCAGCGATGGCGATAGAGGTGGCATCTTCAGGCGCATTCTCAGATGTCTGGTCGGGGTAGTCGGATTCAACAATGGCGACGACACGGTCAGGGTCCACAGGGACAGTGGGTGTGCCGATACGATCCTCTGGTGCCATTATGAGGTATGGCTGGAACGTGTCAGTATGATAGTCTGAGGCGTTTCTTGTTCGAGTGGTCGCTTACCTTCCTCCTCGGCGGTAAATCTGACATGGTAATGTCATGCAAGCCTTCAAAATTCGGCGTTGCAGTATTGACTTCAATAATGATCTGTAGACATACCGTTTTCAGCAACGTGCTTTCTTCCTTGCTCACTTGCTTGATGAACTTACCTTGTCCGCCATTTGGATGATCTCTGGAGTTGCACCCACACTGGCGCCCGGTACAATTCCTCCATCTTCGGTAATTGCACTCGCCTCTACGATTGCCACATCCAATCGATTCGTCTCCTTGTGCTTCGTGTACCAGCCATACATCAGATCCACAGGAAACATGCTCAAGTGCTTGTCGAAGAACTTGATGTTACCGTTGTTGATGCCTCTAGCAATTTCCTTGCCGACCTGGTGAGGGGCCCGCCGCTCGATCATGTTGTTTCGTGCCCATCGGTTTTCGGTCTCAGAACCTGAGGAGGCGCCAACGAAAAGGTTGTATTTGAGTTGACCTTGCAGGTTGTTTTTTTCAACATGGTCAGCCAGGGCAGTGGGGACTTTCCTGGCGAGCAGAGTTAGAGCCTTGATGGCTAAAGGT
>Ga0115842_100210_pt1 | contig 21916 bp, 21 predicted proteins | sample InSIn2SAF170_2_FD_83856 | JGI IMG/M metagenome (GOLD analysis project Ga0115842, IMG submission 83856)
CATGAACGGTTGTAGACATCTTGTTCTTGAGCTGGCGGGGATGGATTCTAGGAGGTGGAGGGTGTCTATGGCGTACTGGGTGAGCCATTTGTGTGCATTGGCCATGCGGTTGTTGGTTTTTGTGGGCCAGCCTTCTTCGACGGAGCGGAGCCAGTTGTCTTCGTGGAGAGTGACTGGATCTAGAGCATCTGAGGATAGCCCTTGTCTTACTCTGTTCACTAGGAGGTCTGGGAATACTCTGTATAAATTGATTAGGCCGGTACGGCGGTATATTTCTGCGATCTTTTGGAGGTGCCAGATTGGTGTGTCCGTGTCGCCGGGGTTGACGATGTCGGATTCGGAGATGCCGGCTAGACTTTCGAGCCGTATTTCGAGGGTTTGTGCTAGATTGAATGATTCTAAGGCTTGGTTGATGGAGTGTTCTAGAGAAAGTTGTGTTGAGCGCGCTCGTAGCCGTTCCTTTCGGACTAAGTAGCCTACTTGGTTGACGAGGAGTTGTGTTTCTCGACAGATTCCTCCCCAGGGATGAGGTAGTTTGCGCTGGGAATTGTTGCCGATGGGGAAAGGGCTGAGGTCGGTCGTGCTGGAAACCTCACTTGAGACGAAGGATAATAGCATCTCCCAGTAATCCAATGCTTCTTGAAAGAAAGGGCGGTTGCGAGGTGCGTTTGTAAGTTGGAAGCTCGAACTAGAGGTTTGATCTTCCAGTTTCAACTTCAACACTTTGAACAAGGGTATTCCAAGGTCTTGAGGATCGAACCAACTGGAGCTCTGTCCGATCATGAGCAATGCCAGGAGAGACTTCTCATCTAGGGAGGCAGCATTGTAGATAATTGTGATTGCTTCCCGTCGAAGCTGCTTGGCCATCCTGCCGAAAGACGGATGCTCGTCCACGAGACAGGCGCAGGCCATGCTTTGCAAGGTGCGGTGCAGCGCAGGCGATACCGTCCAGAAATTACCCACTGTTGAGCGGAAGGGGTTCATGCTGCTATCGTAACATGAAAATAATCCTGCTGTGTGTTTGAAATAGTACTCAACCAGGGAAGACGAAAAGTCTCTCAGTCCTTTTGAAGGTTCCACAGAAAATGGACGGTCGGGAACATGATATCCCGCACTGAAGTAACTTTCAGCTGCTGAGGACACAGAAAACATAGACAGAGACATTGAGTCTTCATTGCTGGAATATCTGCTGAGTCCTAACTGCTGACTGTAAGGAGATACTGTACCAGAGATATCTGGAATTGTTGTGATGAGTGGCAGATCCTCCTGAAGGCTCGAGTTGATGTCCTCTATTGGAGCAATCTGAGTTCCAACAAGAGATTGAGAGATTGCACTGGGTTCGACAGTATGGCTGCGTGCTTCGCCATACTCGACCGTATCGCAAGCTTCTAGGAATTGATCTTGTAGGGAAGTGGCCGAAGTGACCGGCGGTGACTGAGGAGACCTAGTGGCGGATTTACGCTTGGGTTGATATGTCTCGTACTTGGTTGACCATTTTAAAGGCTGACTGTACCCTGGACAATCAACCCCAGCGGACTGACAACGACCACATTCGGGCTTCTCCTCGTCGCATTTAAAGCGCTTGGCCTTGCATCTTCTGCAGCCGCCTCGAGACCTTGGTGCTTTCCGACCATTTTTCAACATGCTGAACGGCCGTCAGAAGTTGCCGGCATCGACAGCTGTACATTATAATCGCAATTGAGATGGTAGGCTGACGAGTTTCAGCCGCAAGCCCATATCCCAACCTCAACCGAGGAAGATAAGCTTTCAGAGAGAGATAACTAAATCGGATTGTCACGCATCAGGTGGGTGATTTGCCGGATTTTGCCCGTCTTGGTCTTCTCAGCACCGGTGCACGCGGGCACCGGGCGTAAACTCAAGGTGGCGTATTGCTTGACATGCTTGCTCACGAAAAACCAACAACCGCATGGCCAATGCACACAAATGGCTCACCCAGTACGCCATAGACACCCTCCACCTCCTAGAATCCATCCCCGCCAGCTCAAGAACAAGATGTCTACAACCGTTCATGCTCGTAGTTTGCGCAAGCGAACTCCGCGCCCCCGCCATCGACGACACCTCACCACATGAAAATCTAAATCTCGATCTACTGGCCCAACAACAACAGCAACAACAACAACAACAACACACCACTCCCTCCACCGCGTTCAGCGGTATCTCCAGCGGATCCGACTTCGCCCAATTCTTCAACACAATCCCCGGCTCCGTCCCCACCGTCACAGAAGGCAGCGTATCCTCAGAGCACGAGAACGACATGTCATCATTCGCGTTGAAAGTCTTCCAGGCGCGAAAATTTGTCCGAGGTCGTCTCAACTTATTCGCTAATGTCCTCCCGCCGCTTCCGATACGGACATGCGTGGATCTGGTCGAGGCTATTTGGACTAAGCTCGACAGTGGAGATGACAATTCTTATTGGATTGATGTTATGATGGATCGGGGGTTGCATACTACGATGGGCTGAAATGAGCTGCGCGGACAGAATGGCGTCAGTTACCTAGGTACCTAGTCATAACGTCGGATTCTTGGGTGCGGGGTCTTAGAGCACGGTATTAGGTGATGAATCTCTTACGATGTGATGGTCCCTAGGTGTTGATGATAGCAAAGAAATTTGAACAATCTCTACATATATAGTCGTGAAACGTAGGTATGTGCTTTCTATCAACGATCTTGTCTATCACCAATCTATCTTGCAAACAAGTCTTAGTCTTTTCCACAGTCAACAACCCCGTAACGAATCTGTATCGATAAAGTATCTAGGGAAGCAAAAAACAGCCTGACCACTCCATTTTAGAAAAGGGGGTTTTCTATGTCCCTCTTTCGATACGAACATGCGCAATAACGGAGAGGCCTCATACGCGTTCATGATGCTCATGTGCTACTTTAGTCCCACTCCGCCCGCTCGCCACACTCCCCCTCCTAATCTCCTCAGCCATCTCGACCGCGATCGCCGCAGCTGGCGCATCCTCTCCGAGAATAATTTCGAATTCCTGTTTGTCACGCAGAAAACGTTAGCCGTCTGCTTAATCCTGAATTCCTCTCCATGTCTTATGCCCAATAAGAGGTAGACTGGAACAGAAGTGTAGCAAAGTTATCAGGACTTAAACTTACCGGTCCATTATACTGGCCACGTTTCGTGAACCACAGTCCGACGGCGAAGATGATGAAGATTCCAATGACGGCGGATACGTAGTCTGAGTATACGGTTAGATTGGTGATACGTATATGCGAGGGAAGAAAGTGGGTTGTGGAGATGGAACTTACTCATGGTGCTGGAGTCAACTGGCAGACCTCCTGGGAAACAGAAGAACTAAAACATAAAGGTTAGCGAAAAGCGGTCTTTGCATCCAAGGTGCAGGAGTGCTCGAGACAGATTTCGTTTGTGGCAAGAGCACGTACAATTGATGTTATAAATACGAAGAGGACGGCTATCCAATTCATCACATAGCCAACAGTATGGCCGAGGTAAAAAATAGGAGGATTATTCGAGACGATATTCCGTCCACGAATCAGCAGGATGGCCACAGGAATTGCGTAGCTCATGTTGAGGAATATTGTACAGCTAGCGCAATAGGCATTGAAAGCAACTGGTGGACCTATAGGGCTAATGTTAGCTGATGGCGAAAGAATGTAAGACTACATGATGGTAATAAGATATCTTACCCAGGTAAAGAAGGCCAAAAAGCATGTTGAAGACTGCCGAGACGAGGATGGCGTTTACCGGCACATTCAATCCCGGTGTAACGTGGGAGAGACTAGAGTATTTCAATCAGCCTCTTGAATAAAGTTGGGCACATCGCATCCAGATTGGATATAATCAACAACCAGAGGAAGGCGAAATGAAGAACGACGAGAAAGCTTACAATTTCGAAAATGGCGAGCCATTGTCTCTTGCCATTGCCCACAGAAGCCGGCTTCCAGAGGTGATACATCCGGAAGTACCGTTAACGAAGCAGACAGCTAGAGCGCAGCTGAGCACCACCGCGGCTGCGCGACTTCCTGTCGCATCGTACATCATCTGAGTGATGGGCACGTTTGTGTTAGTTGAGAGGATTGCGTTGACGTCAACGAGACCGTATAGCATCACCAGGATGAATAAAGTGCCTGTCGTTCCACCGATGCCGACTGCGGCCACCATGGCTTGCGGGGCGTCCCGTTGTGGTCTTTTCATCTCTTCCGTCATGTGGGCGACCTAGGGAATTGTTAGACCTGATTGACCAAAATTTTACCATAATAACATACCGCATCCCATCCGATTAAGGAAAGAGCCGACTGTAAAAGGCCCAAGATCCATGCCATGCCATCGTTCCAGCCTGTGGAATTGGCGAAATTTGTAAAGACATATTTTGCGGATGTCCTCTCTCCTGTCGCGAGGATCGTAATACTTGTGATGATGCATGCCGTGATCGACCAGAACACTGTGAAGGAGTAAGCCGCGCCCGGTTGAACTCGGACTTGGGCAAGGAAGGTCAAGGAGAGTATTGTTGAAGGAATTCACATACAGGCGAACTCCATCCACCGGTTCAGGATTCGGTAGCCGAAAATGTTTAACAGGACCGTAAATGTCGAGATAACCAGAAAAATGAGGTATGTCTTCCAGGGGGTGATCTCGTATGCGCCATCTGATCCAATGACCGCCGCCGCCGAAATAAATTGAGCTGGAATTGTCGTTAGAAGAACAAACGTTGGACAAATACACTCAGATTATTTGACTGACCACAAAAGAATGCCTCGGTTGTTATCAAGGTCAACCAACCAGCGATATTGATCCAACCGACACAAAAGCTCTAGTGGCGCAATATTCAGCACAGTGTCCATGTCGACTCGGATACGGGTTAACATTTATTCACGTACCATGGACTTCTTCCAACGATCTGTTGATAAGGCATAGGCATAGTGGTATTGCCCTCCAGCCGTTGGCCAGATTGAGCTTAACTCTCCTACACTAGCTGATAGGCAGAGATTGCAGACAACACAGAAGAGGAAACCGTAGAGGAAAGCGACGGAGCCACCGGATGGCATGACGATACCGAGGGAGCCTGCAAGACAGATCCATGTGCTATAGGACTCTGTTAGCAAGACCTGGCGTGGAGGGGAGACCATGGACGAGAAGGTACTTGAGAATGCCAAAAGTCATGCCTATCATAGTAAGCCGGCCAAACCGATGCTCCAGATGGCCTTCTCCTGCCTGGGAGACATCCGTAGCTGAAGAGCCCATGTTTGGAGCAAGGCTGCCGCTAGACAGGATCCCCTGAGCAAAGCGCGTGAACCCAAGTAGATGGTTGAGGAGCAGGCAAAGACGATATGGGCCTCCAAGGACCAAAGACCAAAGAGTGAGATGTGTGAATCTGAAGTGTATGGGGATACGGCCAAGACTTCTAGAATGTATCTGGGGAAGGACAAAATAGTGAAGACGCGGGGCAAATTGGCTGAAACAATGAGCAAAAATACGAAGGCATTTTGGTCATGATTAGAGGAACTTCCAATCGATTTCTCCAGCGAATTCCTGTGTCGTCGTTCCTCGAGGTCGCTGCTGGCCTACATCGGAATTGGACACGGGCATTTTTGACAGAGCGGGTCCACTTGCACGCGTGTTATACTGAGAGACGTCTCGGCCACTGTCTTTTCACTCAACTTACTCCAACTCCCCCCACAAAATACCCCAGAAGTCGCAGAACAGGGCAGTAGCGAAGGCGCAATATGGTTTGGGAACTGAAAGATGATAAGGAAGAGGCTCTTCAGTCGACAATCAGAAGCCGTGCGGGTCTTAATCCCCCGAGGCTAACTCCATCAAGCAATGCCGTCCACGGAGCGATTGGCTCAGCAGCACAACAGGAGCTGGGATGCAGGGAAGCGACAAAGATAAGGTCCTGATCGTGACTTTGGCATTTACTAATACCGGCCATGGCTAATGCAGCGAAAATACACCCTCGAATGATGCGTGATCGGTTTTTGACCGGAAAAGAGCCTCGAGGATGTAAAGTGCAGTTTCCATTGCAGTCGATTATATGGAACTTGGAGTCACTGTATTCACTGCCATGTACCTATCGATATTGAGATGTTGCTTGACGACTATTTGACCTGAGGTCACAATCTGCTTGCCTTTGGACAACTTGTCCAAAAAAGGCTTTTTGGGCCGCCAATACCTCAGATATGCTCTGGTGACACGTTCGCTCTGACCGCATTGCTGGCTGAGGTAACAAACGCACAAACTTTAGGTAGCACAGAGGATGTTGGTTGTGCGCCAGGCTTCCCAGACAATGGTAAGGTCGAAGGTGAGGAGGATGTGAGAGGTAACAGCAAAAGCAGCAGGAGATGAGCAGATTTGCGACCTCTATCTTGCTCTGCCAAGTCTTCGCGGCTGCGCTTGCTGCGGCTAACCATAGAAACCGCAACTCTCTTGTTGGCCATCTACGTGATACTCGCGAGACTTCAATTATTACACCATTCTCAACTCACGTATAAATACACTCATACTACCTTGTTCGCATAAAAGATATTCATTTCTGCTATGACCACAATTTAACCGCACTGAAATCCGGCATAAGTCCGCTGCAAGTAACATGCCTCCTCCTCGCTATGGCCAGCAGGCTATGAATGGACCTTATGCAAATCAGTTCTCACACAGCCAACTACAATCACACACGCAGTCACAGCATCTGCCCCCTCCACCACTTGGCGCGCCTGCGTCCTTTGGGCAAGGCAATACCTCAAGCACAAGTCCCTTCGCGTTGCCAAACAATGCCGCGACTGGTTTCGATCGCAATCTAGCAGATTCTGCCCTGTTACAAAATCCCTCTACACAAATGACTTATGGAAGAGGTGGCCCAGTACAAGCACATCAGCAGTTTGCTGCAGCCCCACAAACCCAACAAGATCCGAGGATACGGGATGTATGGAAAAGCAACCTGAAGCAGGAAATGGCCCATTTAAGAGTTCTTATCGATCAATATCCCTACATAGCTATGGACACCGAATTTCCCGGCATTGTTGCAAGACCTGTGGGTGCCTTCACCACCAAGGCTGACTACCATTATCAAACATTGCGCTGCAACGTTGACCTGCTCAAAATGATTCAGCTCGGCATAACTCTATTCAAGCCAGACGGATCATTGCCAGGTGACACAACCTCTGGCCAGAAACAGCCCTACTCTGCTGCTTTGACTCCTGTCTGCACCTGGCAATTTAACTTTCAGTTCTCACTGGAAGAAGATATGTACGCACAGAATTCAACCGCCATGCTGACTCAAGCTGGCCTCGATTTCGAGAAACATAAAACCCAAGGCATTGATCCCTTTACATTTGGCGCCCTCCTAATCCCATCTGGTCTGGTGCTCGATGCAGATATCAAGTGGATCTCTTTTCACTCAGGTTACGACTTTGGTTATTTAATGAAGATTATGTTGAACAAGGAACTTCCTGACAACGAGTCAGAATTTCACGACTTGCTGGACCGATATTTTCCTTCACTGTTCGATATTAAGTATATTGTCAAGAGCGTCGGTAACAGGGGGTCGGTGAACAACAACCAGGAACTTTCTCCTGAAGCCAATCGAATCATTCAAATCATCACTCAGAAGTCGGGGCTGCAAGATCTAGCTAACGAGCTTGGCATTCAAAGAGTGGGTATACAGCACCAAGCAGGCTCAGACTCGTTACTTACCGGCCAGGTTTACTTCAAGATGAAGGAGAAAATCTTCGGTGGCACCATCAACGAGGACCAGTACAAGGGCCAGGTTTGGGGTCTCAATGGCCAAATGCCAGCAATAACCAATAAGGACATGGGTAACGCCCCAAATATCAACGGCACGCCATTCTACGGGTCAAATGGCGGTCCCAGCACACCACAAACAGGAAACATTGGATTAGCGCAGACACCAGCGGCCTCCTCAGGGCTCAGTCAACAAGGCTTTGGCACTCCAGGTGCTTTCGGTCACTTTCAGTATTCAGGCAAGGCGATGGGATAGAAACCATCACCCCTCTTCCCACCAGTAGTCTGCGAAGACAAGACTGACTGCTCGATCTGCCATCCTGTAGAAGCAGAGCTTTGGAGAAAGCAACAGGACAATCGATCACAATCAGAGCTTTTAGAACCTTTCCCTCTCGTCAAGGTGGAGCCAATTTTTCAGTCTGCCGAGGTTCTGCATCTTGAATCACTGCGTTTGCGACACAAATCTTTCCAAGCTTTAACACCGGGTCGGCAACGCATGCATGACATGGGGCCATCGTTATCTTCGTCAAGGACAGACATGTATCGCGATATCCCTTGTTCACTCCCGACTACCTCTATGACGCGGATCATGCGGTCCCTGACACGAGGTCTAGCAGCCGCAAACAGCACCAATTTATCCATGAATGCTGCCACTGATCAGAAACTCATACATCCACGTGACCGTCCAGATCCGTTGCCAGCACCGGCTGCCATTCGCCCGGCGCAGCCTTTCCTAAAACTTTTATCTTCGGTCGAGCGTCAAGCTGCTGTTCACGTCGGTTCTCGGCAGTCAAGAAGATGGAAAGATGGAAAACGGAGACTTCGTAGTCCGGGGTCTACTAAGTCTTCCCGTGCGGATTCGAGGGACAAGGAACTTGATGTTATTCACGAAGTTAATGAAGGTTTGAGTGATGTCCAATTCAAGGTACTCCAAGCACGGAAACGGTGGCAGCACAGTGGAACTGTCTAAGCGATTCGGCACTAGGAGGCATCAGGGTCTTATACGTCAAGTTTTTCACTGGAGATCTCTTGGCTATATCGGATGGGTAATTGAGACTTGCGTTTGGCTTCGCAATTATGATTATGACTATTACATACATCCAGTTGTATGATTTCAAAATTGATCTCGTCGTTCTTTAAACTCCTCTGTTAGCTTCTGAGATCCCTTTAGCTCTCCTTGTACCCGCGCAAAGTTGTCTCTTCGCCTCCACGACGGGGCAGCCGTCCATCTAGTGTTCGAGGCGTTCCGCGTGACTTTCCAATCGCAACTGCTGATCTCGAGCTTGTCCTTCGACAACAGGAATGGCCATAGCTTCAGCCCAGCTCGAGCCACAACGCGAATCGATTCATCCCGTGGCTATGGCCTGTATTAAAAATTAAGGTTTTCACCTTCCGGCTCATCATGTAGAAATCCATTCAGCTGCCAAGATACCTCTTCCACCCATCCTTCCAAACATCCTTCTTCAATTCTTCGCCACCATGACCATTACTAATCACCCGATCCCCAACTCTGAATCGTTCCCACCTTCCATCCCGACCAGTGCCGATGATCAGCATCGTGTTGTTGTCGCGCCAGCCGATGAGGCCTTTCATCGGTCTGGCTGGCATGGAACCTAGGGCTGGGAGGTATGATAGCGATGATGAAGATGAGCCGTGGTTGATGGTGCCTTCGTCGCCCATTTCGAAATGCGTTGATGCTATGCTGTATGTGTCGCTGAATATGCGTGGGAGGAGCGGGATTTTGCTGAAGAAGCCCCATTTGTTTTGGGGTGGGTCGTCGTCGGTGGCGGGTGTGGAAACGCGGGGTGATTGGGAGCGGTTGCGGTTGTTGGGTGCGTTGATGGGTCTTGTGGAGGATTTTTTGGAGGAGGATGGAGGTGGTCGACCGGGGAGTTGGGTTAGGTCGAAGACGTGGAGGGTTGATTTGTCGGATGTTACAGCTAGGAGGGATGTGTCTGGCGATATTGCTATGCTGAAGATGAAGGCCGGGTCGACGCCGCGTCGGAGTTCTGCGAGTTTGGCGCAGTTTTGTGTTGAGAAAACGCGAATGAGGGTGCCTGTTTCGGAGGCTGAGGCTAGGAGAGTGCCGTCGGGAGAAAGATCGAGGGCTCGGAGGGCAGAGGCGTGTGCTGGGATGATGCTGACGTTGTTGGTCTTCAGCTCGACGAGTTGGATCTTGCCAGGTGAACGGCCTGGGAAGGCTAGGAGGGAGGTGCCAAGGCAGCAGAGGCCGAGATGGTTGTCGGCTGTTTCAAAGACTGCGAGACGGGTGGGTGGACTAGAAAACTGGTAGAGATGTATGCTGTTTTGCAGGGCAACTGCTATGTGCGTGCGTGTGAGGCGGACACGGAGGACAGCCGTCTTATGCTCGAGAGTTACAGCAGTTTTTTGTTTGGCGTCGTCCCAGATTATGACTTTTGTCTGCGGCCAGCGAGGGTTCTTTCCACCACCGACAAGGGCAAGGTAGTTGTAATTCCCAAGCATTTCTGCTATACCAATGCCGGCATTCAGGTTGCGGGATACGCGGAGCTCGCATGGTTCGGAGTTGAAAACGCAGAAGCCTGCGTCCGTGCCTATGCTGAAGCATGTGCAATCGGTGTTGAAGGATGCGGAGAGGGAGACAGGACCTTGGGACTCATCGATGACCGGTCTGGTGTTCATGGTTAGAAGTCTTTTCTCGGATTGTCATGCTTGGGTAGCCGGGGTTCGGGGTCGACGAGGACGAGAGGTGTTATCGGTAAGAGTGTTGAAGTGAGCAATCAGAGTGATCAGGTCGCGTGCAGCACGTACCCAGGTACAGAACAAGGCTTCAATTTGATCTCAACTTGAACTTGCAATCGAATGCCTGCAGGCTATGGAGACTCTCTAGACGGTAACGCTAGCCTTATGGAATGCTAGAGCTACGTGGAGTTCCACTGACCTGCAGGGCTTAAGGCTTAGAAGCTCGAACTCGTATCCGCAATGCTCAGGGTCTGGAGTCAAGCACTCCAGAAAAGCTTCATGGCTGCATCGAACGCATCCAGATGTGGCTGCGCCCCAAAAATATGACATACTGTAGATCTTTCTGAAATGACATCTTCGCGGAGCTACAACACGGGCTATACTACCACACTGAAATCGAGGCTATAATCTGCGACACGATGCTGCAGATGAATTTATTGAGTTGTTGTACGCAGCTTTCCTGTCCGACGTCGTCACCGTCACCATTACGGTCCAAAGTTCCCGAGTCCCTAGCCGTGGTGGAACTGGTAGCAATCGACCTGGTCTACAGGTAGAAATATATGTCAAAAAGTCCCCAACGATAATGACACTACGGCCCGAGGACGCTCAGCGTCCCAGCTGGTCATCGAGAGATCCTTGGTCACCAGTGCACCACGCTCCTGGCGCCTATCCTCCGTCTCCGAGCTTGAATTCACCCATTTTTCCCGTTGGAAACAACGGAGAGCCCAGAACTGTGGCCGACGTTGTCAGGGTGCGCCGGGATGAATACATTAGGAAGAAAACCATCAAGGTCAAGGTGGGCACTTGGAATGTTGCTGCTCTACCGGGCACACACAAAGACTTGGGAGCGTGGTTCGTGGGTGGTCTTGGAGTCAAAGGCCTGACTCAAAACCTATCTGGTCTTAGCACAAGCAGCACCTCTTCATACTCATCTGATTCGGAGGTTGAGCCGATCGAGGAGCAGGAAGCAAGGTTTAGTGTCAAAGGTACAACGCTACCCCAGCACGATACTCCGGCTGTGGCTCATGGAAGTGAAGTCGACCTATATGTTCTCGGATTGCAGGAAGTTATTGATATATCCTCTATGACTGAAGCCGTGAAGCCATATACGGACCCGAATCCAGGGAGAAGGTGGAAGCATGCAATCAAGAAGGCCCTTCCTTCGGGCTACAAGAAAGTGGCAGAAGAGCAGTTGTTAGGGCTTCTGTTACTGATATATGCCTCTCCCCAAGTAAAGCACGAGATTTCGTCGGTTGACACGACGCATGTTGGTACGGGCTTGATGGGCTATCTCGGCAACAAAGGTGCTGTGTCAGCAAGAATTCTGCTTGGCGGAACGACTCGCATGATGTTCGTGAATTGCCATTTGGCTGCAGGCGCTGACTCCAATGCACTTTCAAGAAGAATATGGGACACTAACCAGATATTAAATCGAACTCAATTCATCCCGGTTGGTGGCGAATATGTCTATGACTCCGAACGGGCTGAGTACATCAATGAAGAGGATATTGCTTTTTGGTTCGGCGATCTCAATTATAGGCTAGACGATATCCCTGGCGAGGACGTCCGTAGGCTACTACTCCTACATGCGAGAAATGAGTACGACGTTCTCAACAGGTCAAAACGCCGTATCGAGAGCGAGTTGGGCCGCATGCAAGCAGGACCTCAAGAAAGCATTACCATCCCACGCGAGGACCCTGACGCTGATAATCCTGCGTTTGTGAGCGCAGCCGAACCAAGTCTCGATCCGGAAAATGACCCTGCCTCTCTGCACACCACACTCAAATCACTTCTCACACATGACCAGCTTAGTGCTCAACAAAGAATGCGAAAAGCATTTTATGAAGGTTGGCACGAGGGAGAGATCAATTTCCTACCGACCTATAAATACGATGTTGGATCCGTTGCTATGTTTGACTCTGGCGAGAAAAAGCGAAGCCCAAGCTGGTGTGATCGCATTCTGTATCGTACTCGCCTTGACTACGAGCAGTACAAGCTAAGGGCTAGGCATGAAGCGGAGGCGAGGAGGAAGGACGAAGACATGAAGAGGCGCGGTCTAGATGATGCTGCTTCTCAAGAGGACGTGCTGTTTGACTATAACCCCGAAGCCGATGGCGGCGACGACTCTGACTATCAGGAAGACTTTAACGGGAACACACATGGTACGGAGCACCCTCGAATGATGTCCACAGCTGAGCATCCCGTTATACTGGAAGAATATATATCTCACCAGCGAGTCTTGTCGTCTGACCACAAACCATTGACAGCTGTTTTTGATGTCACATACGATTCTGTTGACCATCAGCTGAAAGCTAGAGTTCATGACCAAGTCACCAGAGACTTTGACAGGGCCGAAAATGAAGCTCGACCGAGTGTTACACTGGTACTTGATTAAGCTTTCCATAAGACGACCTCCACTGATAAGTCTTTAGAACCCAATGAGATGAAAATGGTCGATTTTGGAGAGGTTCGATACCTCGTCACGAATGAGCACCACATCACGATTGCGAACACTGGACAAATGGATGTCATATTCGGATTTGTGAACCGATTGGTGGATGCCAATAGTGGAATGCCAGCAGGACCATTCCCTTCTTGGTTGACAGTAGTGGTTCATCAAGAGATTGACAGAGCAGGTACAGGGCCATCGGACCTCGCACAAAGTGCACGATACCGATTGCTGCCAGGCGAAACGACGGAAATCAGTCTAGTGCTGAATGTTAGAGAAAAAGAGATGGTTCAACGGCTGAACTCTGGCGACGTCGTGCTGGATGACATATTAGTCCTACGTATATCAAGTGGACGCGATTACTTCATTCCTATAAAAGGTGTCTGGCTTCAAAGTTGCTTCTATCGAAGTATTAACGAACTCGTTCAAATACCATCTGGTGTCCGGAGCTTAAAAACACCAACTGATGAAGTCAACGTGCAATCTCAAGCGCCAAAGATTGTTGTCCACTCCGCTCCACAAGAACTCTTCATGCTTACAGAAATTATTCCCAATCTTGTTGAACGTGTTGTAGCTGACTGGGACATGCTGCATGAGAATGAGGAACCACCATGGCAGACTTTTAGTAGTCATCCCTGGCCTTTTGACTACAACGACAGGATCGATCTAGATAATGACGCAAAAGCAGAGAAGCTTGCTGATGTTCTAGAAGCTCTTGACACGGCAGAGTCTATCGACAAGCATATGAGCTCTTGCACTGACATGGCGGAGAAACTCAGTTTAGTGTCAGAGGTTCTGGTTTCCTTTTTGGCATCACTTACAGACGGCATCATCACGCGGGATGTATGGGAAGCGCTGGAACCCCAACTACTCAAGTACGAAAAATCAAAAACTACGATGACCACGGAAAGGCTACAGGACATCACGATGGAAGCAGTATCAAGCACACCTGTACACAGTGTATCATTGACCTTCATTACATTCATGCTCAATCGCATAATTGCAGAGATTACTGGGAGTTCTCTCGATAAGGCTACACTACCTCAAACGTCGAAATTACGGGAGAGGTCGTCAACGTCAGCAAGCGCGATGTCCGATGTATCTCTCTCAAGCATCGCCTCGGTCAAGACAAAAAAATCTTTGTTTCCATCGCTGGTACGGCGAACAACAGGTTCGAGCATCACGAGCAGTCTTACTTCACCTATTGTGCCCGAAACAGAGCCAGTGAACAGAGGCCAACTCGCGCGCCGTTATGCCGAGATGTTTGCGCCATTGATTATCAAGTCTGAAGAAGAACCGAAAACGTGGGCCAAGGACAAGAAGGCTCAGCTCTCGCGAAAGGTGAAGATATTGGAGGCTTTCTTGAGCGAGCCATCGTAGCGCGGCGTCTTGCTCTCGCGACCGTGGCCAGCGCCTTGGCTATGCCGGTGGCGCTTTCACACTGGGACTCGTGTTGTATGTCTACATCAGTTTCGAGCGCGACACATATCACACCCGAACTTTCAACACGTTTTCAAGAAAACAAATGACTGAAGCGCTATTGGCAAACTTCATAGCCTGAAATCGAATTATGCCGCCACTCCGCACAAGTGTTTGATCGAAGAGGCACTCAATCCTTTATTGGACCAAATAACGAGGTGATAGCACACCAGCAAATGGCCGTGATCAATTCGAGATGGGCGAACTAGAGCGGAAGCGGATCAATAAGCACGAACGCCATGGGTTTAGTATGACTACCAAATAGGTCAGACAGGGTTTGGAGATCGGATAATCATTACTCGAAAAGTGGTGGTCAGAAAGGACGTCCTCGCCAGCTGTTCAAAGCTTCTAAAATTCGAGATTAGAGGTGTTCTACAACATGAAAATGCTCTCCGGCTATCAGGTTGCAGGAACAATATACACAACCCTCTCTTAAGTCGTGGGATCGTCGATTCAACTATCAGAGCACGTTGGGGCAATTGGACCAGCATGAATCATCAAGAGCTAGCCTAAAATCCATGAAGATCGAGTGTTTGTCTCGATGGTGGGTGTTCCTGAACGCAGAACAGACAAAATAAAATCAAGCGTTCAACATGAAACCTGGCTATTCGGGTCGGACATAGCTAGCAGCTTGATCGCAATATACTAGTTTGACTACGCACGTACACTACGAAATCATCTTTTTATATCACAAATGTATTGCAGCTAAAAGCACGCAAAATGCCGAGGCACATCTCACTTCCAATGTCCCTCACAAAACACTCCCATACAACATATCATTATTTACCCATTCTCAACAAAGACACCAGAACCCAGCTCACCAAGCCCTTTCCAAACAATGACCTCCGCCACCATCAACCCCGACGCAGATGTGATAATAATAGGCGCCGGCCTCGCCGGCCTAACCGCCGCCCACACCCTCCAACGATCTCAATCCACCCCAACCCCAATCTCAACCCTGATCCTCGAAGCACGCAACCGTGTCGGCGGCAAAACATGGTCTATCCCCGTCGACGACAATCCCGATGATAGTGCTGCTAAGATTGTTGATGTAGGCGCTGCGTGGATCAACGATAGTAATCAGAGTGAGGTTTATGCTTTGGCGAGGCATTTGGGGTTGGAGGCGGAATTGGTGGTGCAGAACACGGATGGGAGTATTGTTATGGAGGATTTGGATGGAGGGGTGGGGGTGTTTGAGGTTGGTGGTGTGCCGGGGGTGAGTATCTAACCTAGTGCTCGAGTCTGTTTTTTTTTTAATTCGAGGGGTTTGGTTGGTGGCTGACTGACTGACGAGGTTATAGAGTTTATGCGAGGCCGATGGTGTAGAAGAGATGGTGAGGATACGTGAACTATTTGAGGAGGCTTGTCAGAAGATTGATATTCGTGATTTACCGTCGACGAAGACTGTGGATTCAGTAGCGGCTAATGATGGAATGGATTTGAGGCAGTGGGTTGAGCAGCGGAGTAGGAGTAAGGTTGCTTTGGCGTCTGCTTCGGTCTGGACACGTGCTATGCTTGGTCTTGAGCCGGAGGAGGTAAGTGCTTTGTACTTTTTGCTTTATTGTAAGTCTGGTGGTGGGCTGCTTCAGATGCGCAAAGACACGAAGGGTGGGGGTCAGTATCTTCGGTTTGTGAGGGGGACGCAGTCTTTGGCTCTTGGTCTTGCTGCGCGCTTGCAGCCGGGTACCTTGCATCTCGAGAGTCCCGTTGGGAGTATAACACAATCTGGTGGTCCTTTGGAGGCGGGAGAGGACGCTCTCATTACGGTGACGACTTCGACGAGCCCGCCGAGGAGTTATACATGTCGCCGTGTTATTCTGACTCTTCCAACTCCTCTTCATAAGAACATTGAATTCTTACCACCTCTTCCAGAAGCGAAGCTCGCGCTTGCAAATGCCAATATACAGGGGTACACCAACAAAGTCATTCTCATATACGACAAGCCCTGGTGGCGACATGCTACTCCGCCGCTTTGCGGCCTGCTCCAATCCTTTATTGGTCCTATCACCGTAACGCGTGACTCCTCCGTCGATTCGACTCAGCAGTACTCCCTGACCTGCTTTCTTGTCGGTGCGGCTGGTCGTCGCCTCTCCGAGGTTTCGCAATCCGAACGCTTCGCTGCCGTTGTTGAGCATGTTAACCGTGTGTTTGGAAAGTTTGTGCAGGTGGAGCAGCCGGTGAAGGTGGTGGAGTACGAGTGGACGAAGGACGAATGGAGTGGGGGTTGCCCGGTGCCTGTTGCGCCGCCGGGGGTGACGGGCAAGTATGAGACGGCGTTGAGAGAGAGGTTTGGTGGAGTGCATTTTGTAGGTACTGAGACGGGGTTTGAGTGGAAGGGATATATGGATGGGGCGGTGAGGAGTGGAAAGAGAGGCGCTGAAGAGGTTATGCAGACGCTGAGAGCTCGGAGGTCGAGGTTGTGAGCTTTGCTTTACTCGATATGTATGTTATGGCTAGCGTTGCAGTATATGTATGCTTTCAATCTGAGCGAGCAGAACCTTGAACTCAAATGGTTGAAAGTCATCATAATGCAGTTGCCGTCCTCATTTGGCAAGTCAAGAGGTGGCTAGGACAGCTGTTGGGTGAAATCTGCTCTTTGCTTTCTCAGTCATCGCATCTTATTGAATGTCACTTTTGAAAACTAGTGATATACCGTCGTCGCCAGCAGTCACGATACGTCCCCCACCTCCACCCTGCACAAACCCTAGTATGCCACCACCTTCTCCACCACCTCGATGACCCTGCCATTCCTGAATAAAGCCTTGGCCCGCAGCTGTGGTTCCGCCTCTCACATCCCACCTCCGAATCACGCCATCCATACCGGCACTTGTCAAGATCCAGCCGCCTTTTTGCTGATTGCGCACGAAATCAACTTTGACAACAGCATGCTCTTCATGTGCTTCTCTGATATGTCGTCGAACAGCGAATCGATGCGCCGTGTCGAACAAAGCTATGGAACCATCCACACTTCCTGCCGCTAGCAGTGTGAGGGGCGGCGAAGAGAATGATAGTGTTTCAATGCCGTCACTCTGTGCCTGCAAGGACGCTAATATCTGGCCAGATGAAGATGCTTGCTGTTTCGAGGCCCCTCCAGCTTTGTTCTTCTTCGAGGTGTCGGCCGCTTGTGGTAGGCCAACAACTCTGATGTTGCCGCCAGCGCCACCCACCGCTACCAAAGTAGATGTACATGCTACACTGTACAGACCACCTTCGACTTCGAATCTCTGATCAGCAGTGGTCATACTTACGGTTGCTTGTGCTGAGCCGAACACGTCCCAAACGTAGAGACTACCATCCTCGGATACGGTTGCAAGCATTTTGCCATCTGGGGTCCAGGCTCCTCCTGTACACGAGGCAGTATGTAAATATTGTGTCATGAGGATGTTTAGTTCATTGCCCTTGTCAGCAGCATCGATTTTATACGCCCATACGCTGCCATCGTTGGCGCCTAGAGCGATCACGTTTTCCTGACTTGGATTGATCGCCAGCCAGTTAATCTCTTCCACCTCGCTGGCCTCCGTGACAAACTCCCATTGATCGGGTTTCGAGCCCGATTTCCATGCTCGTAATTTGCCGTCCAAGCCTGCGGTGACTGCGTACTGGCCTTTGGGATTGGTAAATCCAACAGCATTCACACTGTCCGCATGCCCATCCAACTTCTTTAGTACTGCCAAACTCTGTCTTTCTTGTTGCTGTGATGGTTGACTCTGATAACTGCTCGGCAATACTGGTCCAGGTTCCACGGTAGAATCGAAAATATATGCAACGTCGTCTCCTCCTCCAGTAAGTATTATGGCTGGATTGACAGGATGTTGCGCTATACAAAATATGCTGTCTGTGTGCGCGTCGAAGTGCGCTATAGAGTCGTTCTGAAATTGCAATTCTTCTTGAATATCCTCGTCCTCATCGCCATCCATAGGGTGATCACCTTGATCTTCTATCTCTTCACCTATTTCATCAGCGTCAAGCAGATCTTCGTCCTCTTCCTGATTATCTGTAGGATCCCGAGTAGGCTCGTTGGACGTCATGGTGAGAGATTGGTTGGAGGGCAGAGTGTGGTCGAAGTTAGAAAGCAGAAATTTGCAGAAAATGTTGTTGACTATCAATCTATGAGGCGCCTGCTTCGGCTTAGAAATTGTTCTGCGACAAACGAACTTTCGAGTTGGTCTCGTAATCTGCGTTGCGTCATCCGTGAAAATTGAGGCCGCAGTTTCCTTTACTAAGCAGGGGTAAGGCCGCCACGTAGAGATGAATGAAGCTTGCCGCTGGATGTAAGCTTTCTCTACTAAAGAGCATGTTTGACCGGTCAGTTTGTTCTGTATCGGCTTGGCTGTCAAGTCCAGATACGAAGTGGCCCCCTATTGTACGCTTATTCGTTCTCGTTCTACTACACAAAGTTGGACTCATGCCTTGGACGAGATTCACTTCTCAACGCAGTTGAAGAATGTAAATACGGAAATGAGAACACTCGATTCAAGTTTGGCTGTATCAAACTCAAATCTACATCCTGACTATTCAGCGTCCTCACCATGTTGGTGGAGAAGGCCATCTCCAACTTCATCCGCCCGAGGGGCTATATGAAGCAAGTATTCATCTGACCATTTACTCGTAAACCATGAATGAGGGACACAACCTCGCTGCTACATCCTCAAGCCCAGCTCAAATTTATGACAGAACTCCTCAACACTAATCCATACTCTTTGCTGACCAGACGCTACTCACCTTGAGGCTAAAATTCAATATCTCTCGCTATCAGCCAAAACGAAACAAACGTCCTGTTCACTAATATCACATCGAAGTTGCTCACTGTTCACACCCGTCATCCACAATGTCCTCAGCCAGGGTCCCAGACACAGACACCTCCCCAAAGAGCTCGGAAACCACCCGTCCAACCCTAGACAACCCGCCCGAAGATGGCTGGAAACACACCGGCGTCCAAGTGATTCCAAGTGACCAACTCGACACCAACACCTCTCAAACCCCCGGCATGAACCGCGCTGCAGCAGTAACATTCGCTCGCACAGGTGCACAGAAGCTATGGGCCGGCACAGTCAAGATCTACGCCGACGCAAAGACCGGAGCCCATCACCACGGTCTGTACCCCTAGTCCCACCACTCCCCCTTGAACCACCAGATCCCCCAAACCCACCTCCCCCACAAACCACCACCCAAACATCCCCAAGCACATACATACACATCACAACAACTAACCCACCCCACCCCAACCACAGGCCACCTAGAATCCATAATCTACGTCATAAAAGGCAAAGCCCGCATGCGCTGGGGCGCCAATCTAGAATTCGTCGCCGAAGCCGGACCGGGGGATTTCATATACGTTCCTCCCTATGTTCCGCACCAGGAGATCAACGCCCTGAAGGACGAGGATTTGGAATGTGTGCTTGTGCGCAGTGATGGGGAGGCTATTGCGGTGAATTTGCCGGATGTGGTGCCTGTTGAGGCGCCGGAGGGGGTGCGCTGGGTTGATCCGACGCATGCTAATTTGCCGGAGTTTGCTGCGCATGCGCACGCGCACGCGCACGCGCACGCGCATGAGCATGAGCATTAGGTTGGCGTTGGACCGGGGACTGAGAGGGTTAGGTGAGCATGTATGTCTGACTACGTACGTAGGATCGGCTTGAAGCTGGTGTAGGTACTCAACGAGCTGGCAAGCCTTCCTGCACACTGGCTTTTGGCCATGCAGTTGCAAGCTGAATGCTGAATGCTGAATGCTGAATGCTGGATGATGCTGCAGGATTTGTACTGCTAGTCGTAAGTCGTGTTTATGCATCTCAATGATACTCTCGGCAGGTTGAATTGGAAAACAAGGAAACCATGGCTGTTCACCTCTGCATGTCCCAGTAGACTGACTGCCTCCTGCTTTTTGCATTGTATTGCCAGGTAGCTTTGTGATCTAACAGTCCTCGCTTCCAGAGACGGCCCATCCCGTTTACCAGGTCTAAGAACTATTTATTCATACTCGGCCGACCAATTAGTTCGCCTCAAACCCATGTCCAGTTCTAGGTGGTCGTCGGTATAGGTATGCTATACAGAATTTCTCAACGGAATGTGAATGGATACATATATATATCATAGGATAGCAGGATGCGAGGATGTACGTATGTATGTATGTATGTATGCACGTATGTATGCATGTATGTAGGTATATGCAGACCAACAGTTACGTACTCGAATAGCTAGGCATGTACAGTACGTAGATACACTACGTGTCTCGGCAGTACCTGATGGCGGGCGGTATGTGCGCCCATCTGCACGTATATTAGCGCGAGATATACACTATATGTAGGTACGTAGGGATTGATCAGCATAATTCATGAATAGCACCATTATATTTCTGAAGACGGGACATGTATTTTGTGGTACCATGGCTTGATAGGTACGTACTGTACTGTACTGTATATCCATATAGCCTACATAGGTACATGTATGTAGCCAGCAAGTAAGCTCGACCAGGGAGCGCCACGTACAAAAAGCCAATCAACCAGGCCGGGGTATCAATTAAAACGCAGCAGAACGCCCACCTATGCGATCTTCTCCTTCATTTTCGCTTTTCGTTTCGCATGCATGTATACGACACCGTATCCAGTCATGTCGAGATCCATGCACCAAAGACGCCAAGTACCCAGTTGTGCATCAACCAAGACTTCATACATTCATCCGTGTGGAAGCCAACACCTAGAACGGTTAGAGAGCGAGGTCTTCTGACTCCTAGACCTCTTCGTCGCTGGCCATCTTCTCACCATCCTCAGCACCATCAGCATCACCGTCGATATCAGCATCGATCTTGACAGTGACACTGTCACCTTCCTTCTCGGCATCACCCATTTCCTCGTCATCAGAATCTTTGACCTCTTCTGGAGCGGGAGTGTTCTTTCGGGAGATGCTTTTTGCGGGCACAGGCGGGATAACAACTTCGACTTTTGTACCGGCACCGACACTGGCTAGAATGGAGGAAGTAGTAGCAGTCTTGCCACCTCGTTTCTCGGCTGCGGGTTTTGGTTTGGTTGTGGTCTCGGTTGCGGAGTCCTTAGCGGCATCGGTCTGAGCGGCATCGACAACCCCATCATCGTCGTTGGAATCAACGTCGTCGTCTTCCTTGGCCGAGTTGCCTTTCTTACTTTTCGCACCAGCCTTTGCTGCTGTAGTAGTAGCAGGAGCACGAGCTTTCTTCTCCTTTGGTGCGGCAGGTGTCTTGGCATTCTTGGGTCTGGCGATACCTTCCTTCCCTCCTTCCTCATCATTTAAAGTTTCTCGCTTTTCATTACCAATAAGTGGTCTTTTCTTTCGTCGAGAGTACCATTTCAAGTGTCAAATGTTTGCTTCGCGCCAGGTCACCGATCTCCCTTCTACTAGGATGTTCACGTGCCAAGCACATTCGCAACTCATACCCTCCACAACAGTAATCACTAACACACACCTTTCCACAGGAACAAGCTTCGTTCTCTTCTCAAAGAATTCGAGAACAAATCAGGTGATACTACAGAAGCAAAGACCAAACCTAAAGCTGCCGCTACCGCTGC